>PDWI01001950.1_pt1 | contig 36265 bp, 29 predicted proteins | sample 1430891 | NCBI WGS metagenome assembly PDWI01 (sample SAMN01162508, study PRJNA174530) | Oral metagenome, whole genome shotgun sequencing project. | biome: Marine environment; feature: Marine mammal; material: Swab sample of the gingival sulcus; isolation source: swab sample of gingival sulcus... | reverse complement strand
TACTGCATAGCCAGGAAATGTTGTATTACGCAGAAGAGTCATGGGGAGCAAGCGTCATCTATAGAGTGAATATGGATGGCACAGGAAAAGAGGTTGTAACAACTACGGGAATTAGTAATATAGAAGTGTTAATTGCTGATTACAAACGAGACAAGCTTTTTTTTACCGACTGGGGCATGTTGATAAGATGCAATCTAGATGGCTCTGACCCTCATGCAGTTTTTTCAGACCATCCTATGATTACCGATGCCAAACTGGATTTTTCCCGCAACCAACTCTACGTGTTGGCACAAAAGCCAACTAATTCGGAAGTTTTCAGCGTTGTTTATCAAATAGATGCGAGTGCCACCCACTTAACGGCATCTGAGCTTGACCCGGTGATTACCCTGCCTTATGGCAGTACTTCCTTTGCAACGAATTTTTCAAATGACTGCATTTATTTTCAATCTTATCTTGGTAACACGACACAAGAAACCATCATAACAAAAACCCGTATGGACGGCTCAAATCCAGAAACAATCCTGGTCATAAGTCAACCATATAGTAAGAATCTTGAACTCAGCTACAGTCAACAAAGGCTGTATTGGTGCTCGGGTGGAGACATTTGCATGCTGGATCTGGAGGTTGGAGCCTCTTCATTCCAAAGTGTCTATGTTACACAAGGAAACGTACATGATCTTGTCGTCGATAACTTTCACAATCGCCTTTACTGGACAGGTAACATTCCACCGTCAATCCAGAGAAGTGATTTGTCCGTACAGAATATTGAGACTGTTCTCACTCAACCTGTTATTATTGGTGGTGGGCTGTATAATCATTGGGGGCCCCTGAAGCTGGACGTAGTTTTAAAGCAGCCTTTCTCCAGCGTACCTACCATGAGCAAATACGGGCTTTTCATTTTCGCGTCTCTTTTCATCCTGCTCGCCTTGGCCCTCAAAAAAAGAAAGGGAACAGGACACTCTTGAGCACAAAATTCTTTTTTTTATTCTTTTTCTGACAATGGCAACAGAAACCCGAACGACTTGTTGTAGAGGGAATTCTATTCATCAACATGAAAGGCAGGAGGAAATCAAGCCAGCCGCGCTGCTACTTATGATTTGCCAGGTGGTATCGAAAATGCTATGTTTGATACCCAGACTGCATGGAAGAATGAAGGTCAGGATGTACATTCCGGTCTTTACACCGTATTGCGAGGGCTATGTCTGGTCAACTTATGTAGAACTCTTATCAGCGTATAGTGGAGCATTGTAAGCCAAGAAATGTGTTTTTGCTTTTTATTTTTTTATATATCTCTTGCGTTTTCGACGTTTGAAAACCCCATACCGTTAAAGTCCTTTAAAATAATAGATTCTGAAGATTCTAATTACTACATTGTAGCCATCGAACGTTACAGGGATATTGGTTTGGTTCTGAATGCAAAACATGACAAACAGGTGTGGTTTTTTGATTTCACTTCAAAGAAGTCGAACCTCATTGCGGTAGAAGGCAGGGGCCCGGGTGAACTGAATGGCGGGCCTTTTAGCATAGGGATTTTTGGAGAGGATATTTTAATTCGAGATCGAGCAGCAGTCTATTCTTTATACGGGAAAGCAGGTTTCAAGGGTGTTTTGCATGATCACCACTGCAAAGACAACTCCATGTTTTTAAACAGCTTGATAAAGATTGATGAAAACACTGCTTTTGCATCATCCGGTTCTGTGTTCAAAGTTGACGGAAAATATCATCTCTTAGGGAAATTAAAAAAAACCGATCGCGAAAAATGGTGTGTAACAGACTGGTTAATGTCGGAAAAAACTGTACAGGGGGATGATTTTAACTCAAAGTCCTTTCGTATGACCTATTCAGCATTCATCAAACTGTGCCCGGCATCAACAGAAGGAACATTTTATTTTGTTCCCATGTTCTTAGGTTCAGTTATTACAGTTTTAGATAGACATGGCCGCTTAATTCGTGAAATTCAACACCCTCATCCCCTGTCCAGATATTTGCCAAGAAGTCCTGATGATTTATTGTCATTTTTCCAGGATAAAGACCATGAGATCCCTTTAGTTCTCGGTAAAAGTGCTTTTTCTGATGCAAATGGACTGCTTCACATCCTGATGAACAAGAAAGATACTTCCATCATTGTCTCACTGGATGAATTTGGAAACAGGGTAAACGTCATGCAAAGCAAAGAGAGGATCATAAGTGCCGTACCCTCCTGTCAAGGGGATGCCTATTTCGGGCTGGATGAAGATGGGAATGTATATCATTTAATGCCAACGCAATAAAACTGGTTCTCTGCATTTTTAATTCAGAACCTTTGCCATACACGACATTTTTTTAAAAAAAGAGAGGAAAAGATGGGTTATCAAAAAAAAATTCTGGTTTTATTGGGCATGACCTTGTTCCTGGTATTCCTGTTTGCTGTCCTGTCCAACAGATTCCCTCTTTCTCAGTCAAAAAGACTGCACGGTTTAAAACTCGTTTCCCAACACGAAAATGAAGATACCGTTTTCGACGATCTTTATTCTATTGCTTCATCCATCAGGGATGTCGGCTCAGATGACAAAAACATATTTGATAACCGTGTTGAAGCTGACTTTTATCAAAAAAACAAGGCCACCTTAGTGAAGCTGTATGAGTATTTAGAAACACATACAATACTGTCAGTTCATGAGTCCAGCTCACGTTTCCCAAATAACGACAACAGCCGCCAGAAGGAGCTATATCCCCGTTACATGTACAAACTGGTACGTTTATTAAGAGCCCATCTCTATCAAAACGACCAGGATGTCAACCTGGCTTTAAATGGACTGACTCAACTTGGCCGATATCTCTGCCAAAACCCTTCTTCTACAACCATGGGTTTGGGGGTGTTTGCATTATCTGAACGTAATTCTGCCGTGGTTAAACTAAACTTGACCCATCTCGATCCCGCATGGTTTCAAGAGCCCAGTTTAGTTGATTTGCAAAAAGCATACTTGCAAACAAAATGGAAAGATCTTTGTGCTCAGGAGAAACAGATCTTGCTTTTTTTTCAGCTTCAGGACTCCAGTGACAACCATGCTGAAAAATGGGACTTTCTTGCTCCTTTTTTTATGAACAAAGAGGCGACTGTTGAGTACATTTTTGAAGATTTCATGCACATAAAAAGTGGCATTCTAAATGAGGGATTTTGCTTTCAATATTCCAGGCCTGAGCGGTTCAATTTTTACAATCTCAAAGATTGGCTTTTTAATCCGATCGGGAAAAAGCTTGCAAGCATGTCATTAATGCCGAGCACTGTTAAAAAATCTGGCATTTGTGTTTTGATTTGGCAAAATCACGCATTGCAAATTCTACAGTTATCCAGAGAACAAAGCGTTTTACTGACAAAAGAAAAATGCGCTGAATTTTGCGGTCTTTTAAATTTAAGAAATCCCTTAACATTAAAACCCTATGACATCACTGAAGACGGCAAGCTAATTGCGTTTGATCAGTCAATTGAGAGTTGCGCTGTTTTAAAGAGTTTTAGAGATCATGAATTATCAAAACTGAAAGGATTACCTGTTTTCTATAAGAAAAAAAGTACCCACGATCCAGGAAGTGCTAAATGAGTCCGATGGCATCATCAGCGTCAGCCTGTTTTGCTACCAGCCGCCTTCCCAAATCGTTCGGTTAAATGATCGCTTGCATTTCTTCTTCCCAACGATGCACCTTCCATGATCATAGTTTACCCGGGAGACACAATCTCCCGGGTGAAAACCTGAGAAATTTACAATGGGCAATTCATCCTTGAAATGAAATCCAGGATCGTGATGGCCCCATCCATATCAACATCAACATCGGGATCATTGAAATATGGAGACCACAGCATGTTGTAATAATAAGCCTCTGGAACAGTGCAGAGATCCACTGTTTCGGGGAGAGACAGTATACCTTGAGCATATATTTTAGATTGGAGATCTAGTACCAAATTAGCAGCCGAAATAGGTGTTTCCCCAGTCAAACCTGTAACATCAAAGTTTAGATCACCAAATAACTGACCTGCCATTATTTGACTCGGACAGTTTGCAACCACATGAATTACTCCAGGACTTTCCAGTGTGACAGTCGCGTTCGTACAGCCTGCAGAAGCACCTGGCGAAAATCCAGTGTATTTGATTTTTCCAGGATCATAGAGAACATCAATTTTTTCATATTCTTTACCTCAACAAAAACTAACCCGCAAATATCCGGCCAGTTATTTATAGTCGCCAAGCATACCGAATCACACAGTAAAGAGAAAGTTAATTCAACACACAAATGAAAATTAGTTTGATTATCAAACAAAAGATATCGGACATTTGTCTTGTTTTCCAACTAACCCTTTTCCCCTTTATAATTGAATGCTGAAATTAACTGTAATTGTGTTAAGCTTACAGCCATTGTACAAGGAGTGAAAAATTACTGCATAGCCAGGAAATGTTGTATTACGCAGAAGAGTCATGGGGAGCAAGCGTCATCTATAGAGTGAATATGGATGGCACAGGAAAAGAGGTTGTAAGAAGTACGGGAATTAATATTATAGAAGTGTTAATTGCTGATTACAACCGAGACAAGCTTTTTTTTACCGACTGGGGCAGGTTGGTAAGATGCAATCTAGATGGCTCTGACCCTCATGTATTTTTTGCAGGTATGATTGCCGATGCCAAAATGGATTTTTCCCGCAACCAACTCTACGTGTTGGCACACAAGCTAACTACTTCGGAAGTTTTCAGCGTTGTTTATAAAATAGACGAAAGTGACACCATCTTAACGGCATCTGATCTTGACCCGGTGCTTACCCTGCCTCATTGCATTACTTCCTTTGCACCGGATTTTTCAAATGACTGTATATATTTTCAATCTTATCTTGGTACCACGACACAAGAAACCGTCATAACAAAAACCAATATGGACGGCTCAAATCCAGAAACAATCCTGGTCATAAGTCAACCACCTCCACCTAGTCGGAATCTTGAACTCAGCTACAGTCAACAAAGACTGTACTGGTGCTCGGGTGGAGACATTTGCATGCTGGATCTGGAGGTTGGAGCCTCTTCCTTCCAAAGTGTCTATGTTACACAAGGAAACGTAAATGATCTTGTCGTCGATAACTTTCACAATCGCCTTTACTGGACAGGTAACAAACCAGCGTCAATCCAGAAAAGTGATTTATCCGTACAGAATATTGAGACTGTTCTCACCGAACCTGATATTATTGGTGGCGAGCCGTACACTTCTAGGGGGCCCCAGAAGCTGGACGTAGTTTTAAAGCAGCCTTTCTCCAGCGTACCTACCATGGGTCAATACGGACTTTTCATTTTCGCGTCTCTTTTCATCCTGCTCGCCTTGGCCCTCAAAAAAAGAAATTGAGAAAGGGCATGCTCTTTGGCGGTCTAAAGGAACATACAAAAAACTGCCTCACATGCCCAGCGATTCCAGGCGGCTGTCATTTGCGATGGGGAGCTGCATTTTGGGCGTGTTGTCATGCTGACGGTTCACCTGATCGCCATAGATTTGCAGGCAGCGTTCCTGTGTTTCGTTCCAAAAACACAAAACATTCAGCGATAAATTGTTTTATTTCTTAAAGATCGACATTAAAAAGCAGGTTAAACTGACGCTCGATGCGCTCCCGTGCCGCTCAACTCTTCGGCCTGACCCCTGTAGGCAGTAAAGTGCTCAGAGAGCATTTGAACCTTATTCATTATTTCACGGGGTGTCGATCCGTCTGAAAAGGGCTGGACTTTCCCGGCTCTTTTCAAGACTTTCCCCTTTGATACAACGGTGTGTATTTCACTGCCGTCCGACGCCCAGATTAGGTTCTCCATGACGTTGTCCTCCCGGGTGGGAACCATGTTGGGGCGATTCAAGTCAATTAAAATCCAGTCCGCGTCCCTGCCTTCAGCCAGTTCACCCTGGTTCAAGCCGAGCATGTTGGACGGAATGCGCGTAATCATTTGCAGGAGCTGTTCGGATTTGAGCAAGGTGGCATCCTGCTTGAACGCTTTCTGATATTGCGCTGCCAAGCGGGCCGCCGACAGGATGTTCTGGTTATCAGCGGAGCCTGAGCCATCGGTTGAAATGGCGACAGGTATACCCCTTGCCATCATTTCGATCACCGGCGGCATTCCCGAACCCAAAATGGTATTGGCCAGCGGGTTGTGAACCACTTTTGTCCCGGTCTCTGCCAGAATGTCCAGGTCCCGCGGTCCGCAGTTGACCTGATGAGCGAGAACCGTATCTTCATCCAAAACGCCGATGGAATTGGCATATTGAACAGGAGTCATACCCGGTTCAACCTCCTGTCTGAACCAACGGGTGGTGGCGGGCTCTTCTGAACTGTGAATGTGGAACAGGGTACCGTGCTCACGAGCCCAGTTCTTCAGGGGAATGAGCGTTTCCCTGCTGTTGGAAAAAAACTGATCCGGCCCCGGACAGAAGCTCGTTCGCGGGTAAGGCCCCAACTCAAGAGCCCGATTCAAGCGTGCCACCGCCTCTCCTGGCTCATCCAGCAGGTCTTCGACGTAGTTTCTGTCCTGACTGCCAACCGCGACAATCATGGTTGTTCCCGCTGTTTGATTGGCTCGGGCAATATCACTCAGGTGATACTTGTTGTGGTTGCAGTGGTGAACCATGCTGGAAGTAATACCGTAGTGGATATCGCACAGGCGGGCCATTCTGTAGGTTGCCAGTTGAGGGCTGCAGCCCAATTCTTCCATCAGTTCCCGTTGAAAGCGATTGATGAAGCCGGTAAAGGGATTGACCGCGTGATCCAGCCAGGAAGTAAGCGGCTCATCTTTGGCAATCCCAATTAGAGGCTGTTCGTGGTCGTGACCGTGCGCCTTGACAAAGGCCGGCATCAGAACGCCGTTGAACATCGGCACATGGGATGAGGAATCGACAGCGTCCCGTTCATCGAGCCCCATAACCGCAAGCTGGCGGCCGTATTGCCTCAACAAGCGCTGCCCTGTTTCCGCTGTGTAAGCTCCTGCTTCTGCAATACGGGAGCCTTCTGTAAGAATGTACCCATCGCTGATTCGCAGACCGGGCTCTTTTTCAGTTAACGGCAGCATCAGCCGGGCTCGACAGAGTGTGTAGCGTTTTGTCATGCAAACTCTCCTTTTGGCAGTATTATTGGAATTGCACTTGTGCCTGGCAAAGTGAATGGTTGTTTTATTACTCGATCCGGCCCATAGCTCTCAAGACTTTCTCGGCCGTGAAGGGCCAACTTCTGATCCAGACACCCACAGCATCGTGAATGGCGGCAGCAATCGCCGGAGCCGCTCCGTTACACGAAATTTCCGCTATGGACTTACTACCGAAAGGTCCGAATGGGTCGTTGGTCTCGATGAGTTCGGCTTTAAAATCTTCAGGTACATCTCCGATCATGGGCACTTCGTATTCCATTAAATTGGGATTGAGGCATTTGCCATGTTCATCCAGCACCAGTTCTTCAAAAAGAGAATGGCCAATGGTCTTCAACGCACCGCCGTACATCTGACCTAAGGCCAGTTCCGGGTTAATGGGCGTGCCGCAGTCCTGTAAGGCGTAGTACTTCTGAATTGTAATTTCACCCGTTTTGGTGTGAACGGCTACCTGACAAAAATGCGCGCCGTAGGGAAAAGCGGCCTTATCCGTGGTGAAATTGGCCGTAGCGGAGAGCTGTCCTCTTCCCGTTCCCGACTGGGCGTGTCTGGATATGTGCTCGAAGCTCAGTGTTCCGGTGGATCCAACCACCCTGGAGGGGTACTCCAGGAAGAGGTCTTCAAGGGGTTCACCCAGCATTGCTGAAGCGGTCTCGAGAATTTTCCGCTTGAGACCTTCAGCGGCTTTCATGGCAGCGCTGCCCGAGAAAAAAGTGCCGCTGGAGGCGTAGGCACCGTCGTCATAGGGAGTTGTATCCGTGTCGGCCGACAGCAGTGAAACATCTTCCATGGGAACATGAAGCACCTCGGCAACCATTTTGGTGGTAACCGTATCCAGACCGGTACCCAAGTCGGCTCCGCCGCTTAGCAGCATCAGTGTTCCGTCTCCCAACAGGGAAACGGTGGCATTGGCGGCGTCCAGACCGGGCAGTCCCGAACCCTGCTGAACAGTGGACAAGCCCTTGCCTATTTGAATGTCGGGGTCATTGTGTTCCTCTCTTTTTCCCCACTGAATGAGTTCCGCGCCTCTCCTGAGTGCCGGACCCAGACCACAGCTAGACACAGCCTGGGAAACGCCTTCCCGGCCTTCACCCAGACAGCGAAGGATTTCGAGCATGGAACCATCGTGCACACGATTCTTCTCGATCATTTCCAGGTGATCCAATCCCAGCTGATCGGCAAATTCCGCTATGGCCGTCTGCAGAGCGAAAGAGCCCTGAGGCGCCCCGTAACCCTGATAAGCGCCGGTGGGGGGAATATTGGAATAATAGCTCGTCACGTTGAAGAGAACGTGGTCACAGAGAAACAGCGGCAGTGATTTGCCACAGCCATTCATGGGAACGGTAAGGCAGTGGGCGCCATAGGGCCCGGTGTTGGCTTTGAGATCCATTTTCATGGCTGTGAGTTTGCCGTCTTTCTTGGCGCCCAGCTTGATTTTGATCTTCATGGGGTGCCGGGTTCTGGAGGCAATGAACTCCTCTTCGCGGGTAAACCTGAAGAAAACCGGCCTGCCGGTCACCCAGGTGCAATAGGCCGCAACCTCTTCCAACACAATATCCTGTTTGGCACCAAAACCACCGCCCACCCGTTCCTTGATGACGCGAATCCGGTTTTCCTTGATACCGAGAACGCGGGCGACAATGCGCCTCAAGTGCCACGGCACCTGGGTGGAGGCGTGCACAATCAGCCTGTTTCCTTCCATGCGGGTGTAGACAACATGAGGTTCCACCGGGGTACATTGGATTTGGGAGGTGCGATATTCCTGTTCAAAAATGTGATCGGCCAGCTCGAATCCGCGTTCAATATCGCCAATACCGCCCGACACACTGGCGGCGATGTTCTTCCTGGGGTTGGCGTGAATGGGAAATTGATAGATGATTTTGCCATCGCGCGGATCCACATGGGATTGATCCAGCCCCTCGGGTTCCCCGACCACGTATTCCTGTAAACTGTTGTGCACAAGCGGAGCGGTATCGGCTTCGGCCTCTTCAATGGAAAGCACAGGCGGCAGGATTTCGTATTGAACGTTTATTTTCTTTAAAGCCTTTTCCGCAATTTCAGGTGTTTCGGCCACAACTGCGGCTACCCGGTCGCCCACATGCCTGACTTTCTCTCCAAAGAGTTTGCGATCATAAGGCGAGGGTTCGGGAAAACCCTGACCGGCCTGGTTGTAAAAGACATCGGGAGCATTTTTATGCGTTACCACCAGCACCACGCCGGGAACGGCCTCCGCCGCGCTTACATCGATATCGGTGATATAGGCATGAGCGTGAGGTGAACGCAGCATTTTGAGGTGACAGCTTCCGGGAAGAAGCCTATCCTCCACAAAAGCTCTTTCACCGCGAACCAGCCTGGGACCATCGACTTTGGGTTTGACTTTACCGACCACTCTCAAGTCGTCGCGAAATTCAGGAGCGACTGGAGTGGTAAATTCGGGGTCCCGCACACGTCTGGCCGCCAGCTGAACAGCGAGATAGTACTGTTCATAACCCGTACAGCGGCAAAAAATACCCGACAGAGCATCCTTTATTTGAGCGCGATTGGGGTTGGCATGTCTCTGCAGGAGTTCATGGGTCGCCAGCACCATCGAGGGTGTGCAATAGCCACATTGCACCACTCCGGCATCCACAAAGGCAGACTGAATGGCGGATAACTCCCGATGATGTGACAGGTACTCGATGGTATGGACTTGCTTGCCGTGAACTTGAGCTGCCAGCAGCAGACACGAGTTCACGGTTTTACCGTCAATCAGCACCGAACAGACACCGCAGCTTCCCTGCCCGTCACAGCCGTTGCGTATGGAAATAACGCCCTGCTTTTTCAGTAAATCGCCCAGTGAAAGGGAGGGTTCTATGTCAACTGATTGTGGTATGCCGTTTAACTCAAATTCAACTCTCATGGACTTACCTCCACGCTCTTCTTCACGGCCTGGAAAATCAACTCAGCCAACATGTGTGAATGAAAGGAATCTAAACCCTGCAATTCCGGCTCTGATTGAACGCTGTTATTAATTCGCCGGTTCAATGCCATGTCATCACGACAGGAAAGGCCGTTGACTGCACCAGCAGTTTGCGGCAGCAGCATGGCGCGGGTAACGGTACCTCCGATGCCGATCCGGCACTTGGTGAAACAAGCCTCATCAACAGAAGTCAGGGCAGCCACAATCAAACTACAGGATCTGATCGTGGAACTGCGATAAAAAGACAAACCCGCCGCACGTGAAATGGAATGCAGAGGAAGGGTTAACTGAGTAAGGAGCAAGTCGTTTTCAGCATTCAAATACGCCTCCAGTGAGAGTTCCTGTTCAACCCCGTGCACGGTTGTATTCAAGGCAAGCAAGGCCGGTAAAAGGGCTCCCCGACTGAGTCTGGAGGCGAGATGGCCGCCCAGCGTGGCGCGGTTCCTGATGTTTCTGCTGCTGATCAACAGGGCCGATTCCGCCAGAATTTGCGGACAACCGGGAAAATCGATCAATTGTTGAAAAGTACAATTTGCCCCGATCTCAAACTTGTCTTTCCGTTGACTTAGCGTGTTGGAAACGATGTTTTCCAGAGAAATAAGATGTTCATATTCCTGTGGATGATCACTGGAATTGATAAAAGTACCCCCTGAAATATAGGCGGCGAGATGACCATTCTCGCGCTTCAGACAAACCGCCTCGTGGAGCGATTCCGGCCGATGAAATGAGATAGTTGATTTCATGTTTCATTCCCTGTTCAAGAACGTTCTGTTTTACCTAAATATATGTTGACAAATAAAATAAGTCAAGTATTTTGGGTTTTGCGCGGGCTGTATCAAGCCCGAAAAATACCGTTACCCCTGACGGTTTTCCTCTTACCGTCTTTGACAACTGATCCGGCAGACCATCTGCACAGGTATTGACGCTTATTGAAGGCCAACACTTTTAGTGCCGGGTATCTAAAACGCCGAATTGTTTCCAGTCCGCTGCGGTCAGAAGTCGGGTTCCCCTGAGAAATAAAGCGTACCCGACTGCGGTTATGGGAATGGATAGCGGAACACTCCATTGGGTAATGAAAAAAGCCATGGGATAGCACAAAAGACTTGCGAGCAGGGGTTTAATGAAAGGAGTCCAAACTGAAATTTTCTTTCCTCTGTAGAGCAGAAAAACCATTAAAAACAAGCACAACACCCATTCGGAAACGACCGTAGACACAGCAGCCCCCAAAAAACCCATTTTCGGGATGAGGTTCAGATTGAGAATGATATTGGTTAACACGGTCAGACTGACACCGCCCAATGCCGCTTTCTGCCAGTGCAAACCCAGAAACAGACGCACCAGGCTGGCGTTAATGAACATGGCGGGCAAGGCCCATACCAATAAATTGAGAGCCGAGGCAGCGGGTAAAAACTCCAATGCACGCTCCGCTTTCAGAAAGAATAGCTCGATCATCCAGGTGGAAACCAGCGGCGTGCAGAAACTAATGGGAAAAGCGATCAGCAGCAAAAGATAGGATCCCTTTGAAAACTGTTCCCATTTGGTCTGAAAGGAGACCTCTTTTTTAGAGAAAAGAGGAAAAAGACTGGATGCAAAGGCCCCTGAAATGAACAACAGAGCTTCAACCATGGTGTAGGCCACTTTGTAAAACCCGGCACCTTCCAGCGAATCGAGTTTGGGAATCATCAACATATCGATGTGAAAGTACAGGCCCACCATGGTATTCAAAAGTGCCATGGGGGCCGCAAAGCGAAAAATATCGGTTATCGCGAAAGCGGACTCTGACTCGGAGGAAGCGAGACAGGGACGAACCAAATAGAGTCCCAGAACACAGCGGGCAAGTGAGGCCAGCAGGAATGAGGCACACAACGCAAGCAGGCTGTTAAACAAGATTAAACTTGCAACACCCAAGAGCGCAAAAACGAACCAACGCATCAGGATCAGTTTGGCAATGGCATTCAGATCTCTGTTTCCCTCCAGAATGGACTGAACAGTCAAGGCGACATGATCAAAAAAGAGTGCTCCCAGTACAAGTACAAGAGACCCTGTGAAGGGTTTCAACTCCGATCCCAGCCAATCAGCCTGGAAGGCAAAGGCATAGAGGGCAAAAGTCAGCAGCGTGATGCCCCATTTGAGGCAGTTTATTTGTAAAAACTCTTTTTTAGAAACGGGATGGTTGGCAACATGTCTGGTTAACCATAAATCGATTCCAAAAGTGGAGACGATGGTTGCCAGCATGAGCATGGTGAGCATGGTGCCATAGGCCCCCATCCTGGTGGAACCCAGCACGTTGCCCATTAAAAGGAGAATGAGAAACCCTGTAAAACGTCCGACTACCTGCGCCAGCATAAGGTTAAAAGTCTGACGGATCAATTTTCTGCCTTTTCTGTCAATTCCAGCTGAGTCCAAAAAACCGAGTCATAGCGATAATCATCATTGGGGCCAGGTCCGACTTTTAGATGAATTGCCTCCGTTTGTGCTGGAATGCTCAAAGAGAATGGGTGATCTCGGCGATCTTGATCCTGATTTTTAGCATCGACCCATTTTTCCCAAACCCAGGTAACATGTCCTTCTTCCCGAATTCCCACCTGAAAGTAAACGCCGTCGCCTTCTTTCTGCCATGATTCGGGTGGTAAAGCAACAGCACCTGAAAAAACCATATCTCGGGACAACACCTGGGGAAAGGCAATTTCTGCATCGGGGTGCATATGAATCCCTCGCACCCATTGCCGGTTGGGAAGATAAAAACCACTGATATTGGCATAAGTTGGCGAACTCAATTGAATTTTCTCAATTTGATCAAAATCCTTCAAAAAAGAATTCACCCTATAGAGAACAGCCCTTCGCACCTCTGAAGCAGGTGCCATGGGTAGAAACCCGTCAAAGCTGCGATAAAACCCCGCGTGAGACTCGGTATTGAAAAGAGATACACCTGCAAAACTGGCATACCTCATGTTGGCTATGGGCTGAAGCGTCCTTTGCAGCTTCGGGCTAATTAAGCCTCTTGTAATCAGAACATAATCACCTGCTTTCAATTCATCGACATCTGCTGCAAGGTAATTTGCTCCCGATCTCCCAAGGTACACGGCCAATCCGGAATCATCGGAAAACCACAAATTTTGAAATCCAGCCAGCTTGTTCTTCAAATCACGGTACAAACTCCAATCCGCGTAAGCCTGTCTGTAATCCACCGCTGCCATAAAGACGCTGATGGAAATGAGAAACACGAGCAATCCGCCAATGTAAAATGGCTGAACCTTGAATCTCGGCCGGTTGAATAACAGGATAATGGCGGGAGGAATGGCAGGCAGGAAATATCGCGCTGTTGCATAGGGCATAAACAGAATATTGGCCGCCATCATACCAAAGAACCAAATGGAAAATAACAGGCGTCCAGCAGAACGCACTCTCGATCTTGGCAGAAGTCGAAAACCGTCGATCATTTTAGCCAAGACAAAGAAAACCCAAATCGCTCCGATTAACATGAAGAACCTGATGACGACCTTCTCAAGCCAAGCGTAGCCCTCGAACATGTTGTAGCTCACACCAAGATAGAAGAAAGTGAAACTAACGATGGACGCAAAAACAACATACTCCAGAAACCGTCTGCGATTGAGCGATGACAACAGCATGGGAGTTAAAGCCACCAGTCCTAAACCACAAAAAACCAATACACCGATTGTTTTGTGTAAATAAAAGTCGATTTTCATCCCGGACGCGACTTCTGATGTGATGTTGTAGTCAATTTTACTGGCCATGAAAGGGAAAAAACCCGATATGCGATAAACAAAAAGGAGAAAGAGCAGGAAAACAAAAGTTGGAATAATAATCAGTGCCAGACTTTTTCTCTTTCTCTCTCCATAAACCAACATATAAACAAGCATGAGTGGGATCAGCAAAACAGATTGATAACTTGTGAACAGGGCGGCTGTTAAATAGAGCACTGTTTTTACAGCTGAACACCTGTCTCCATGTTCAATAAATAAAACCAGCGAAGTGATACTCCCAAGCCAGAAGGTGACCATGGCAATATCGGTCATCAGATTGGTTGCATTCACAAAGAACAGAGGAGAAAAAACCAAAAACCAAACCCATAAAGGTGAGATTCCCTTCTCCTGACTGAGCTTCCTGCCTTCAAATAGCGTGAGGAAGGGGAATATGAGAAATCCAAGATGATACAGCCAGAAAGGCGCGATTCCATCCCGCGAGCCTATGCCGAGTATTTTCGTGAAGTAGGGAATTAAAGGCGGATGCGTGCTCTCATAGGGGCTCAAGTTCTGATAGATCTTCCCCAGAAAAGTCACTTCTCCAGAAGTTGATCCCAACAAACTCCAGGGTAACAGGTTCCCAATGTGAATAAATAGTGTATCGTCAATATGAAAGGGTTTTTGTACAAACAACAGGAGAAACAGAAGTGGTGCAAAATACCCCATCTGTTTCCAGGAACGCGGCTTCATAATGGCTGCCGTCACCTGGAACTTCCTTTAGGAACCAACTCACTCAGGAAGGTTCGAGCCCCGCGTTTTAAAAGAGAAGTGGAAAAAAGTGCAATTAAAAGAGCCAGACTAACCCAGTGGAAAGCAGTATACGATTCAAGATCCGAAGACACTGACACCAGCGGCTGAAAGTCGTGCATGAGTATATTGACGGTATAACCACTGAGAACCGCTAACCCGAAAGCCGTGCCGCCAAATAAAATGGCCGCTTTTTTTCCATGCAACTGCGATAAAACCCCAAAAGTACTGATATTGGTTGCGGGTCCTGTCAGCAGAAATGCCAAAGCGGCACCGGGTGACAGGTGATGCCAAAGCAAAACGGCAACCAGAGGTGTGGCGCCTGTGGCGCAAACGTAGACCGGAAGCCCAATGAGCGCAAAAACAGGAACCTCTAAACTGGACGGAATGTATTTCAATGTATCAGTATCAAGCAGGGGTGCAGCCAGAGAGGCTATGATGATACCCAGTAAAATCCACGGAGCGGTATGATCGACCAGATTGACAAAACCTTCCTTTAAGCCGCGCTTCAGTCTCTCTGAAAAGCGCTCTTTTGCCTCTTTAGTGTATTTCTCCGGTTCTATCTCATTCTTCACCAGTTTACCCACAAAGCCGCCGACCAGAAAGGCAACCACTGCGGCTGCAATCAATCGAACAAGTGTCATCTCGATACCCAAAAGCGGCAAGGAGATCAATACAGCGTCGATCCCTAACTCAGGCGTTGCAATAAAAAAAGCCATGGCAGCAGCGGTCGGAGCGCCTTTGGATATCATGGAATGGTAAATGGGTACAATTCCACATGAACACACGGGCAAAGGCAAACCGGTGGCCATACCCTTGAGTGACTGTTTCCAGGTATTGCCCTTACCCAACCAGAGAAGAGCACGATGGGAAAGAAACGTCACTGCCAATCCGGCCAGAAGATAGGCCAGCACCAGTGCTGGTGCACTTTCAAGAGATAAGCTTATAAAAGTGCTGCGAACCTCATAGCCAAAATTGGTTTCGCCAAAGACATGGTGGTCATGCTGAATAGCGATGAGCAGCAAAACGCCACAGATATTACCGAAACCGGAAAACCAATTCAGTTTTTTTTCAGTGGAACAAACCGAGTGTCCGTGACTCTTGCCATGGCCCTGATGAAACACAACATGCAACAGGGAGCCCGCCACAAAGGCCTGAAAAAGAGCCAGACTGCTGCTGTGAAGAAGTGATAGACCCGTGAAGTACCCGATAACCGTCACAATGCCAATCAACACAAGCATCCAAACGGCTTTATTTCTTCCAAACTCGGGTTTTAAAAGCCACCACAGGGTGAGACTCACAGGAATCCTGTGAAGAATAACCGCTAGAGCTAAAAGCTCATGAGTATGCTCCCCCCCGTGATGATGACCTCCAGGCAGTGAAAGCGTGGCTCCATCCATGCCAGCATGTAAGAAGATACCCATCACCCCGAGAATTAAAGCAATTTTATGCGTTTGATGGACGTTGTGATGAAAGATCTTTTCGCCAAAGGACGGGCCAATTAAACCCAACACACCAAAAAGTAAAGCCAGCCAGCCGCCATTTACAATGGCTTCAGGCATAATGTGTAGAAACACCAAGCCACTGATGGTAACAAAGATAAAGCCATCGATAAACTTCTCCCATCTCGATCTACCCTGGATGAAATGAAAAATAAGGGGGCCGGTGGCTAAGGCCAGCAAACTTAGTATTAAAAAGGTCATTAAAGAGTCCTGTTTAAAAGATTGGTTTGAAATGAAGTGAAAGGGCTAAACCTGTTTCGACAAAGCACCTGGCGGCTTATTTCAAGTAGGTTGCAAACCAGCCGTGAACCGTTTTCCACCACATTTTGGCATTGAGCGGCTTTTGGACGAAGTGGTCCTCATCGGGAAAGTACAGCCATTTGGAGGGCACACCCTGTCGCTGATGGGCGGTAAAGAGTTCCATGCCCTGGTTGACGGGTACGCGATAATCCTTTTCTGAGTGAACCACCAGCATGGGCGTTTTAAAGTTTTTGGCGTAATGGTGCGGCGACCACTTCTCATAGAGCTCTGGATGATGGTAGTAATCACCGCCGAACTCCCATTCCGAGAACCACAGTTCCTCGGTGGCTCCGGCCATGGAAGCCATGTTGTAAACGCCGTTGTGGCAGACCAGTGCCTGGAATGAATCGGTGTGCCCGGCAATCCAGGCAATCATGTAACCGCCGTAGGAAGCACCGGCCGCGCCCATTCGATTTTTGTCAATGAACTTGTACTTGTCTAACGCGACATCCAGCCCCGTCATCAGATCTTCATAGGGAAGACCGCCCCAGTCCCTGCTGACAGCATCGCAGAAAGCCTGTCCATAACCCTTGGATCCATGCGGATTGATCATCACAACCACATAACCGGGAGCCGCGAAAAGCTGGCTGTTCCAGCGGTAGTGAAAGTTATTGGACCACATACCCTGTGGACCGCCGTGAATCAGGAACACCAGAGGATAGGTTTTACTTTCATCAAAGAATGGGGGTTTGATCATGAAGCCCTGAACCGGATCTCCATTGGGGCTTTTAAACCAGAACGACTCCCAGGGGTTCATTTCTATGGCATTCAGGATCGCTGCGTTCTCATGAGTTAACTGACTGATTTTTCCGGTTGAAGTGACCATCACAAAAAGTTCAGTCGGCTGCGTGGTTTGCTGACGATGAAACAGAAGCTTTTCGCCATCGGAACTCAGGGACAAACCGTAATCATAGGTTCCCTTGGTCAATTGAACGATCTTACCCTTCAAGTCAACATGATAAATGGACTTGCCACCCTGAAAATTGGCAGTGTAATACAAGCCCCTGCTGTCCGGCTGCCAGACCAGACCTGAAGCAGAGTGATCGCCTTTGGAACTGAGGTAAAGATGCTCTTTCTTGGCTCGGTCATAAAGAACGACCACTTTTCTGTCCGCTTCAAAACCGGCTCGTTTCATGGATACATAGGCAATGTACTTCCCGTCAGGTGAATAATGAGGCTCGGCATCACTGCCCTTACCGAGTGTGATCCGTGTTTCTTCTCCAGACTGAAGATTTTTTATAAAGACATCGTTGTTGGTGCTGATGGCCACCATGGGATCGGTGTTTTTGACGAAGGCGATTTCCTTGCCGTCAGGTGAAAAGTCGTAATCATGAGAAGAACCCAAATCCAGCGGAGGTGCGTCAAAATCGCCCGGCGTGACGTCTTTGCCTTCACTCAACGTATCGGTGGAGGTTAAGAAAAGATGATTTCTCTGACCAAAAACCCAGCGATTCCAGTGCTTGAACATCAAACGGTCAATCAGCATTCCGCTGTGTTCAAATTCCTTTTCTTTTCCTGTTGATACGGTACTCGCAAAAAGGAGCTGTTTCCCATCGCGCGATAAACAGGGGCCGCCCGCGCCATCGGGGTGCTCGGTTAAAGCAACACAGGCACTGCCGTCAAAGCCCTTTTTATGAATTTGTCCACCGGAAGAGAACAGGAAAAACGAGCCGTCGGGCGACCAGACAGGCGAGCCCGCGTTCGTGCCGGCAGGTGTCATGGGCTTGGTCTCACCTGTTTGCAGATCAACCATAACAATCCGCGAGCAGAGTTTGTTTTCATCGATATTGGCAACAGACACCCTATAAAGTGCCTTCGTGCCATCCGGTGAAATGACCCCGCTTGAAACACGTCTCATAGAGAACATATCTTCAAACGTAAGGGCTCTTTTCTCAGAGGCAAAAGCCAGACAGGCAAGGGGAATAAGGAAAAGGATGGTTTTTCTCATGGGTCAACTCCAGCAGACAATTTTACAAAGATATTATTGTAACATGGCCCGCACAGAAGCTGTTTGAGAAAGTCCGTTTGATCTCTATTGGATCTCTGAGCGTCACTTTTTTTGAATTCCCGTGGTCTGATACTTTGAGCCACGGGAATCACGGAAGTTGTTTTTTTTTGATACCACTTTAATCCGATGCCAGAGATCTCAGGCTTTCAAAATGGAATATACCGGTATCGTGTCCATCCGAGAAAACAGGCTGAATGGCATAGCGGCCAACCGTCTGAATGTGTTCCACACTCAAGTCTTCTGGAACCGTTTTCGGGTCGAGCAGATCTTCGCCTGTCCACTCGTCTACGCAGACAGCACAGGGACACGCGAGCCTGAGTTTTCGCACGGGAATAATGGACGTATCACCGTTCTCCCAAACGATACCCAACTCGGTTTGACTCACTTGCCACAAAGCCTTCATTTCAAGACCTGAATCCACTTCCATTCTGGGTGGAACGGTAATACGCTCGCCGGCTTCCATGGGCACCCATTCCAGGTTCAACACAGAGGTGGGTACTTTATCTTCAAGCTGATTGAGGATTTTCTGTGCTGCCTTTTCCAGCGCCTTACTCGACTCCGATTCGGGATGGGCTAAAATAAACGGTTTGCCTTCATCACCGGAAGTGGTAATACCGGGCTCAATGGGTATCCTGGCCAGGATTCGCGTTTTCAACTCTTCCGCCAGCATATGGACCGCAGAATCACCGAAAATTTCCGTTTTCTGCTGACACTCATTACAGATGAAGTAGCTCATGTTCTCGACAACTCCCAGAATGGGGACTTCCAAACGCTGGAAAGCCTGTGTTCCCCTGATGGTATCGCTCAAAGCCAATTCCTGAGGGGTGGACACAACAACCACTCCCGAAAGAGGAATATTCTGGGCAAGCGTTAGCTGCACGTCCCCCGTTCCCGGAGGCATATCGACGATCAAATAATCCAGCTCATGCCATTGAACATGAGAAAAGAACTGGCTGAGCACCGAGTTGAGCATGGCTCCGCGCCAGATAATGGGCGTTTCAGCGGTTGTGAGATTGGCCATACTGATAAACTGCAACCCGTACGCTTCCAACGGTTTAATGGTGTCCTGATAAGGACCGGGCTGCGGCCAGGAGGTATTGCCGAGCATCTTGGCGATACTGGGTCCGTGAATATCGGCATCCATTAAGCCCACTCTGGCTCCAAGCTGGGTTAGCCCAATGGCCAGGTTAACCGCAACGGTGGATTTTCCAACTCCGCCTTTGGCGGAATGCACGGCGACAATGTGTTTGATTCCGTGGGTACTCATATCACACCTCCATGGCATTGGGATCAAGTTGCATGATCGGCTTGGTGCTTCTCGCACTGATACCGCGCGCGACTTTATCTGCCAGACTGAAATAGGGTTCTGCAAGTGGCGAAGAGGGATCTCTGAATACCAGAGGTTCACCTGATCCCATAATGGAGGGAATCTCGGAACTCAACGGCAGTTCTTCCAGAACGGGAACACCGGTTTCTTTGGCCATTTTGCGGGCTCCCTGATCTCCGAAAATAGAGTGTTTCTTTTCGCATTTCCCACACTTGAACCAGCTCATGTTTTCTACAATTCCCAAAATGGGGACCTGTACCTTGCCAAACATCTCAAGACCCTTTCTTGCGTCGATCAATGCCACATCCTGCGGCGTGGTTACGATCAACGCGGCAGAGAGCGGCGGTTGCTCGGTTAAACTCAACTGGACATCTCCCGTTCCTGGTGGCATATCGATCAGCAGGTAGTCGAGATCATGCCATTCGGTTTGATAGAGAAATTGCTGAACCATTTTGTGAAGCATGGGTCCACGCCAGGCTATTGCCTGACCGCGGGGAACAAAGAAGCCCATGGACAGCCACTGAACGCCAAAGCGTTTATGCGGAACAAGCTCTTGTTTGTCATTGGCAATAACCCTTTCGTGCAGCCCAATTAAAAGCGGTATGCTTGGACCGTAAATATCGCAATCCACCACACCGACACGAGCGCCTTCCTTGGCCAGGGCCAGTGCGAGATTGACCGTAATGGTTGATTTACCCACTCCGCCCTTTCCACTGGCAATCGCCAAGGTGTTCTTTACCCTGGGAATGGGATCTTTTCCCACATAGGTAACAACCCGTGTATTGGGTTGAAACCTCAATTTCTTCAGTTTAAATCCGTTTTGCCCCAGTAAAGTGTCGCACTGCCTGTACAAAGCCTCACTGTGACAGTTCAAGGGCGTGGATACTTCCAGATTAAAAGAAACATCTTTACCGTCAATCTGGAGATCTTTAACAAAACCCAAAGAGACGATATCCTGATTCAAACCTGGATCATGGATCTTGGAAAGAACTTCCAAAACGCGTTTTTCATTCATGCCTGACAACTCCTGTTCTATCGCTCACTACTTGTTTTAATCTCTTTTATCTGCCAACGCATTCCAGCTAGGGTGCCGCCTTGATTTCAGCTAACGATATGGGCCCAGCAAACGAAGCCACTTTTTGCTCATATTCCCGCACCTTTGAGAGAAAAGCGGGTTTCCTCTTTTTTGAAATAGGCAGACCGGGCTGGAACTTCTGTTTTTGAGGATTGACGTATTTTCCCTTGATCTTCATACCGAAGTGAAGGTGATACCCTGTAGCCAAGCCGGTTTTACCCACATATCCGATGACCTGACCCTGCCGAACGCGTTTACCCGATTTGATGCCTTTGCGAACTTTGTTCAAATGAAAATACTGAGTCAGCATCTGCCCTTTGTGTTTGATGGTGACACCTTTGCCAGCACCCCTGCCAAGCCAGCCGGCACTTTTAACAACGCCATCGGCCACGGCCATAACGGGTGTGTTTTTGGGCGCTCCGTAGTCGACACCATTATGGGGTCGTCTCTTCTTTAAAATGGGATGAAAACGCCGGCCTCTGAAACTCGAAGTAACACGCACAAATTTCAGAGGAGATCTCAATACATCCCTAATCAGAGATTGCCCCTTGCTGTTGTAATAGGCGTCTTTACCCTTTTCATCTTCAAAAAGGTACGCATCGAAAACATCTCTCTGACCGAAGTACTTGCCGCACAGAATTCGCTTGTAATTCAGAAACTCCTTCTTGCCACCACGTTCAACATAGGCCGTCTCAACCAGAAACTCAAAGTGATCACCCTTTCTGGGGTCCTGATAGAAATCGATATCCCACGCAAACACTTCCGCTACTTTAACGGCCAGACCGATGCCTTTGGGAACATGGGAAAAAGCCTCGTAAAGACTGGTCTGTATTTCACCCCGGTAGTATTCTACTTCGGTAAACACATCGATTTGACGCCTGATCGCCACAGGCTTGGCACCGAGATCGTGGACATCAAAGACATCGATGGGTGAAAGGTGTAGAGTGAACTGACATGGAAGATCATCGAGAAACCTCAAATCCCAGGAAACACCGGCCTTCACGCGTCTGAAATCCACATCCCCCTTTAATGACTCTACCACTTTTTGAACCATTCGAGGTGTCATACCCGCGTCAACCAACTGATCGAACAGGGGCTTTTCTGAAGAAAAAACACCTGACTTCAACTCAATAGACGGCTGGGGTATGCCTTCAGAATCGACCGCAGGCTGGAGTGTCTGACTGGAAGGCTTAAAAACGCCTCTTTTCTGGACGTCCTCTTTCTGGCGGCCCAAAAAATTCCAGAACAAGCAGGTAAATATGACCGCACTCAAAATGACAATTGTGTTGCGCTTAACATGAAATAATTTAGACAAATGAAACCTCAAACCATGGTCGGAATGTACGTTTGATGCGATTCAGCGGCTGTCACGATCCAAATAGAGTTCATGTTGTTCACAGTCGTGCACGAGGCTCCTGACTGAATCCAGCTCTTACATTTAAAATGAACTCCTCTATTTACAAGCATGAATGTCTCCGCAATTCCGGCAAGGGAAAATCCCGCTGCCAGCGGGATCGTGTCCAAATGGGTATTTAGTACCGGTAATGATCCGGTTTATAGGGACCTTCTACCGGTATTCCAAGGTAATCCGCCTGCCTGGTATTCAATTTGGTCAAGTGAACACCCAGTTGATCAAGATGCAGACGTGCCACGTCTTCATCGAGATGCTTGGGAAGAACATGAACACCAACCGGGTACTTCTCCGGCTCGTTCCACATGGCCATTTGTGCCAGTACCTGATTGGAGAAGCTGTTGCTCATGACAAAGGAGGGATGCCCCGTCGCACAGCCCAGGTTCACCAATCTGCCTCGGGCAAGCACAATAATTGACTTTCCGTCCGGGTAGATGAAAGAGTCTACCTGAGGCTTGATATTCTCTTCGCGGATATCGTTTCGGTTCACCAGGTAGGCAATATCGATTTCCAGATCAAAGTGACCAATATTACAAACAATCGCGTTATCTTTCATGACATCCATGTGTTGACCGCAAATAACATCGCGGCAGCCGGTTGCGGTGACAAAGATATCACCCACAGGCGCGGCCTCTTCCATGGTGACAACCTGATACCCTTCCATAACCGCCTGCAGTGCGCAAATGGGGTCGATTTCCGTAATCAGGACGCGCGCACCAAGTCCCCGCATGGATTGAGCACAGCCTTTCCCCACATCGCCGTACCCGGCAACAACAACCACTTTTCCCGCAACCATGACATCGGTAGCGCGTTTAATGCCGTCTGCCAACGATTCACGGCACCCATAAAGATTATCGAATTTGGATTTCGTGACAGAATCGTTGACGTTAATGGCGGGTACTTTCAACTCGCCCCGCTCATGCATTTGATAAAGACGATGAACTCCCGTGGTTGTCTCTTCCGAAATCCCTCTGAGATTTTTGAGCAACTCAGGGTAGTCCTGACAAACCATGGCAGTCAGATCACCGCCATCGTCGAGAATCATGGTCAGCGATTCACCGTCTGGCCAGAAAAGGGTCTGCTTAATACACCAGTCGTACTCTTCCTCGGTTTCACCTTTCCAGGCGAAAACGGGAACACCGGCAGCGGCAACAGCGGCAGCGGCGTGATCCTGTGTGGAGTAGATGTTACAGGAGGACCAGCGCACGGAAGCGCCCAATGCGGTTAAGGTCTCAATAAGGACTGCTGTTTGCACGGTCATGTGAAGACAGCCGGCGATACGGGCACCTTTCAAAGGCTTGGAGCCTTCGTATTTCTTTCTCAATGCCATCAGTCCGGGCATTTCCTTTTCGGCAATTTCTATTTCTTTTCTGCCGAAGGAAGCCAACGAAATATCTTTTACTTTGTAATCTTTAACAGCCGTTTCCATTTTCCATCTCCTAACTGTTCAGAATGTCGACCATATCCGCTTTTTCCCAGGGAAACTCCGAACGGCCAAAGTGACCGTAAGCGGCAGTTTGCAGGAAGATGGGCTTTCGCAGCCCAAGCTTGTCTATAATGGCCTTTGGAGTGAGATCGAAGTGTTTCTGCACAAGTTTGACCAGTTCAGTATCTTCCATCTTTCCTGTTCCGTAGGTGTTGACATAAATTGAAACCGGTTCTGCAACGCCAATGGCATAAGCCAGCTGGATTTCACATTGCTCCGCTAAACCGGCCGCAACCAGATTTTTGGCGACGTAGCGGGCAGCGTAGGCGGCAGATCGATCCACTTTGGTGGCGTCTTTCCCGGAAAAGGCTCCGCCGCCGTGGGGCGCGTAGCCGCCATAGGTGTCGACAATGATCTTTCGGCCTGTAAGACCCGAATCGCCCATGGGACCGCCAATGACAAATCGGCCTGTCGGGTTAATGTGAAATACAGTGCCTTTGTGGAGCATATCAGCGGGAAGAACATCCATGATCACATGCTTCTTGATATCTTCGCGCAGCTCTTCAATGTCAATATCATTTGAATGCTGTGAAGAAACAACAACGGCGTCGATCGCTGCGGGCCCGGTGCCATTGTAGCGAACAGAGACCTGGGACTTCCCGTCTGGCCTGAGATAAGGCATGAGACCCGACGTTCGAACCTCGGTCAGTTTCCGACAGAGAGCATGGGCCATCTGAATGGGATAGGGCATTAACTCTGGCGTTTCTTTACATGCGTAGCCAAACATCATGCCCTGATCGCCCGCACCCATGCGGTCAACTCCCATGGCGATATCAGTCGATTGCTTGCCCATGGTGAGCATCACACCGCATGTGGACGCTGAAAAACCCTGCTCCGATGTGGTGTATCCAATACTGGCTACCGTATCCCTGGCTATTTTTGGAATATCGATGTCTGTCTTGGTGGTGATCTCTCCACCAATGTGGATAAGTCCTGTGGTAAGAAAAGTCTCGCAAGCTACACGACTGTTGGGATCTCCTTCCAAACACGCGTCTAGCACGGCATCGCTTATCTGATCGGCAATTTTATCAGGGTGGCCTTCTGTCACTGATTCAGAAGAAAATAAAAATGTCATATGTTTTTTTCCTTGTAATAGTAAATTGATGGGGATGGGTTAGTTTGGATAGACAGCCCCCGAAGGCTGAGTCAGGTACATGAGCCAAGCCAGTCCAATCCCAAGTACAAATAACAGGCAAAAATAAAGAAGAAAGTGGTGATGCCATTTATGCTTGTTTTTATTGTAGTAGAGCGCATGAAAACAACTGCTGAGTATGGTTGCAGTTATAAACATATTGATCAGGTGCGACTTCATGGGCAACCCTCCAGAACTCAACATCTTAACATATAAATCTGTTTTTAACTTGAAAAGTGCAATTGACACGCCTGCAATTCACTTTTTTTCCACCTGACAAGACCCGTTCTGCAATCATCTTCTGATATACAACAGGCAACACGCACCGCGAACGTATCAATAACCGGCGAAACTAAATCGATCAAACAAACCCGTTATCCTTCCATATAATTCAAATATGTGAGTCGCTCACATCTCGCGGTTCTGATTTCAAACCCGGTTTTACCGCTATTGATAGGGAACAGGGTCCGCCAGGAATTGATCTCCATCCATTTTTCTGCTATAATTAGACTTCTTGCAAGGAGGGTGTCTATAGCATGTTTGCTGAAGGTGATTACGTTTTTTATCCCAAGGGTGGTGTTTTTCAAATAGAAAGCTTATCCGAAAAGAAGATTGCGAATAGAAGAATTTCCTGCTTTGATCTGGTATCAAGTGACGGGAAAACAAAAATAAGCATACCAACACAAAACATTAAACGAGTTGGAGTTAGAGCTCTTTTATCAACAGATCAGCTGGATTCTTCCCTCGAACAATGGGCTCCTGACCCTCATATCCAAAAGCTACACCATAAAAACCGAAAAAACCGCTTTGAACTCTTTCGCCAATCAGGCAAGTTCAGCGAAATGGGTGTTGTCATCGTGACCATTCACAAACTGATTAGTATCGGAAAGGCAACGTTTGAAGAAAAGAGGATTTACGAACAAGTCCGCAAGCGCATTGTCGATGAAATCTCCATCACCAAAGAAATGTCAAACTCAGAGGGTGAGGAATTCCTCATGTCGGAACTGGATCAGGCCATCTTGAGAGAGGGGAAATCCACCCTCGACTCAGAAAATGGCAATGAAACAAAAAAACAGACCGATGATAGCCAGAACAATGAAAAAGGAAATTAACTTCCACTTTCAGTCAAAAAAACAGCTTCTATTTCCAAACAGCCTCTAAAGACACCTGCAACCATTTTGCCTTTAATATCGTATAGTCGCTTTGAAAACGGGACGCTTGAGTCCCCAAAGCGCGGCACACACGAGCCATTCCTCCCCTGAAACAGTTTTTCCGAATGACCGTCAGATGGAAGCATTTCACAAAAGGAGCAATCCATGAGCTGGACAAGCCGTTTTTTTGCGATGGTCCTCTTTTTTTCATTTGCTGAACTGTACCTGCTGATTCTCGTCGCAGAACATACCGGCATATTATTGACCATTGGTATGTGTATTCTGACCGGCATTGCAGGGGGAAGCCTGGTTCGTGTTCAGGGAATTAAAACACTCTACAACATTCAAACGACCGTCTCACGGGGAGAGATACCAACTCTTGGCATCGTATCGGGACTGATTCTTTTAATTATCGGTGCCTTCCTGCTAACTCCAGGATTCATTACCGATGGAATCGCCTTTCTATTGCTCATTCCACCGCTGAGGTATCAGGTCAGCAAATGGTTTCTCGCCCGTTTTAAGAAAAAGGCCGTTTGGTACAGGCAGTCATGGGACTCCAACACCACTGTAATTGATGTTGATTCAGAGGACGTTTACTGAGGACAGACTGCTTCTTCAGTAAAAAAATCGCTTTACAAATACGTCGTTTTATTTAGTTGACTCTCACCACACTTGCACCTGACGATTCAGAATGCCGTCAAAGACCCCCAGGTGATGAGGTGAAGCTCATAAAAAAACACACAGCTGATCCTTGCTGAATGGTATTTTTCTGGTTTAAGTCAGTTCTTCGGGCTGGAACTTAAAGGAACGCGAACAAAAGACGCAGTTGACAACAAGTGGCTCGGACTTTTGTTTCATATCTTCAATTTCCTTTTCACCAAGTGAGTTCAGCATTGCCAAAACCCTCGACGCCGAGCAGTTACAGCGGTAAAGCACGTTTTTTGTTTCCAGATGCTTGACAGCCAAGCCCTTGAAGAGTGTATCGCGAACCACATCCTGGCCGTCTTCACGGCTGAAAATTTCGCCTAGAGGAGGAATAGAACCCACATTGGACTCCAACTGATTCAATACTTCGGGATCGGCACCCGGCATGGCCATGATTAAAATACCGCCCGCCCCTTTGATTCCCGACTCTGGGTCCAATTCAACACCTAACTTCATTCCGGAAGATATTTGTTCACTTTTTTGATAGTAGTTGGTCAGATTCTCAGCCCAGCCTCCGGGAATGAGCGACACCACGCTGGAGTATATTTTATCCGACTTGACCAGCCGTTTCCGAACCGTCAATTCTCCCTCTCCAATCGCTCTGAAAAACAGCGCTTCTCCGGCCTTTTTCTCCATTTGAAGGTGAGCGTCTCCACAGTAACCTCTGGCCTCTCCCTGGGAGTTGGCCTCTATCGTTACGTGCTTCAGTGGTCCTGAACCCGAAGCTTTAATGGAAATGGTTCCCTGCACCTTGAGATCTGACGCCATCAACAAGCCGCTTGTAACCGCCTCTGTGATAATTCTCAATGCAATGGGATAAGGCTGTAATCGCGAATAGAGTTCACGTCCCACATTACCCGTCTCAACGACAAAAGCGCGAAAATTTCCATCTTCTCCCATGTATTTTTTCAATTGTCCCATGAACTGTCTACTCCCAATAAGTTGCTGAACTGTATGCCGTTTCAAATACCGTTACACGGCTCACCCTGGCCGTTGGGTTCTCAGTCCAGTCCATTCTGCTCTGCGCTTCGCGAAAAATGTGTTTTGCAAGGTTCTCAGCACTTGGGTTTAACTCTTTAAATGCGGGTAACTCATTCAAGTAAGCGTGATCTAATTCTTCCAAAATCTGGTTCAGGCATTTTTTTATGGTTTTAAAGTCCACCAGGATGCCATTTTTCTGCTGTTGTTCGCCCTGCACATACAAGTAAACAACCCAATTGTGGCCATGCAAGTTCTCACATTTGCCGTTGTAATCCCGCAGGTTGTGCGCCCCCGCAAAATCTTTCTTAATTTTCAATTCAAACATTCTTCGTCTCCTAACAAATGGCGACTATAACACAAAACAGAACGGCAATCATGCATTCTCTTAACGATGAAATGTACCGGCCAATCCAGTCCCTTCTAAAAACAAAACCCATTGCAGAAATACCTGCTTTTTTGTTATAAGACCTGGAAGGTTAGGAGGTCAATTTGAGGATTGCCAAGAGAATAGATGAGCTCATCGGGGACACACCCCTTTTATGTATTGACGATGCCACTGAAAAATCCGCTGAAGTTGTCGCTAAATTAGAATACCAGAATCCCGGCGGAAGTGTTAAGGATCGCTTTGCACTGAGTGTCATTCGGGAAGCGGAGGCAAACGGGACATTAAAGCCCGGAGGAACGATTGTGGAAGCCACCAGCGGCAACACCGGGATCGGCCTTGCCATGCTGGCTGCGGCATGTGGTTATAAATTGAAGTTGACCATGCCTGAAAGCATGAGTACAGAACGCAAGAAAATTCTAAAGGCCTACGGCGCGGAACTGGTTCTGACACCCGGAGAGGAAGGGATGAAGGGAGCCATCGACAAGGCCGAGGAAATTGTTGAAAAAGAAGGCGGCCTGCATGTAAGGCAGTTTGACAATGCCGCCAACCTAAAGAGCCACTACACCATGACGGGCCCGGAAATCTGGACCGCTACCGAGGGTCGCGTCAATGCTTTTGTAGCTGCGGTTGGCACAGGCGGAACACTGGGCGGCACGGGAAAATACCTCAAAGAGCAGAACCCCGACATTGCCATCGTGGCTGTCGAACCGGCTGACTCAGCTGTGTTGAGCGGCGAAGAACCCTGTTCACATCTCATTCAGGGTATTGGAACGGGTTTCATACCGAGCATATTGAATACGGACCTGGTAACATGCGTGGAAAAAGTCACCATCCAGGACACCATCACCACAGCCAGAGAACTCTGCAGCAAAAAAGGCGTTCTGTGTGGAATCAGTTCAGGAGCCATTGTCTGGGCAGCGCGAAAAACCGCCCGAAATATCGCTGAAAAAGAGGGCACCGGCCTCGGGAAACGGGTGGTTTGCATCATCCCAAGCAACGGCGAAAGGTATCTCAGCACCGTTCTGTTTGAAGATTTGCAATAAGCTGAAACTGACCCGACGCAACGATCAAACAGGAAACAAGCAGGAAACAAGGGACACCCAAAGATCAAAGGCTTGGGTGTCCTACGGCTTTTCTTGTTTTGGCGATAACGACATTCTTTTAAATTATTGATCACTTTATTCTATTGAATAAACAATAGCCAGGCGCTTTTTTATCTTTACTTTATGCGATTCTAAGCCTATATTGTGAATAATATAGCTATAAATCAATCTATCTTTGTGCGATGCACTTCGCGTTCCACTCTTGTGGTAGAAAACGCAAAAGTGCCTGCTGTTTTTCAACTTATAACGACAGGAGGTTCAAGCATGAAAACGACAGTAAACCACCTTGCCCATAATGTCCCTGGCGTGCGTGTGATGGGAGTGATCGTTGTTGCGTTTTTCTTTCATCTTGTTTTGTGGAGCAACAACCACATCGAGTTACAACATGTTCCGGATGCCGGAGAATGGTCCAATCACTCAAATGAAAGTCAAGTTGTTGAAGCCTTCCCCGCAGAAAAGCAATACTGCCTGTCCTGTCATCAGGGTATTATGTCCGCTCGTTCGGTCAACTCCAAAATGATGCGGCAAATTTTTAAAAGAGGTGCGGAACAAGGCGACCCCAACGGCTGTGTTATTTGTCACGGCGGCAGTCCTCAAGAAACCACAGATAAAGATAAGGCTCATAATGGTGTCCCCAAAGGTGGTCATTTAAAGGCCTTCACTGCTGTACCCGGTGCTTTGCAGGTCAATGAAAATACCTGCGGATTGTGCCATCAGGACCACACCTACAACGTACAACGCTCAATTATGAATACCGATGCCGGAAAAATGAAAGCGCTCACCTGGAGTTGGGGAATAGCTACCTAAGATAAAAATCACCTATGGGGTGACCACGACATCCATGACCCTGATGGAACTGTACCACGCTTTGGAACAGCGCGTTATAAAGCGTACATGAAAGAGATGGCCGACGCCTTCCCAGGACAATACCCCAGTGAATTAAAGCAAATACCTAATGTAGATCTAGGTAAACTGTCAGAAATGCCTGAACAAGCTGTTTTTACTTATTTGCGCAATTGCAACGCCTGTCATCTCAGCAATAAAGGAAAGCAAGATAGAGGACACTTCAGAGGCATGGGCTGTGCCGCCTGTCACAGTTTATACAGTAACGAGGGTTTTTACGAAGGCGCTGATCAGTCTATCGATCAAACTCAAAGTGGACATGTGATGGTTCATAGAATGCAGGCAACGCGCAAAACCAAAGTTGAAGTAAACGGAAAACAATTTTCGGGTATACAAGTATCTACGTGCACGGCCTGTCATTCGGCTGGACGAAGAATTGGACACGCCTATCAGGGCTTAATGGCTTTGGGACACGGCGACCATCGAGGTCCTTTTAACAAAGAGGGAGAATCCCAAAAAGCCAATGCGGGTTATGTATTTAAATACATCCGCAATGACGCCCATCATCGTATCGATAAAAATGGGAAAACAGTTACCGGCCTGTTATGTCAGGACTGTCACACATCCAACTCAATGCACGGCAACGGTAACATTGGTTCTACTTGCCTGGCTACTGTGGAGGTAGAATGCGCCGATTGCCACGGAACACCTGAAAGGTACCCCTGGGAACTACCCATTGGTTACGGCGACGAGTTTAATAAAAAGTTGAATAGGGGCAATGCCCGGGGGGGTATCGGATAAGCCCATGAACGTAACCGCCGAGTTTGCTACAAACTATGAAAAGCAGGATGGGTATGTACTGTCTGCTCGCGGTAACCCTCTGGGAAATGTCGTCAAGTCGGGCAATCGAGTCATTGTTCACTCCGCCAACGGACATGACTTTGAAGTTCCCGTATTGAAAAACCTGAAAGAAGAAGGCAGCTGGAAAAATCCGTTAAAAGCAGAAGCAGCAATGGTCAAGATAGCCGAACATATGCAAAAACTGGAGTGTTATGCTTGTCATTCCACCTGGGTTCCGCAATATTATGGCTTTAAATATGTTATCGATTACACCAAACAATCAATAGACTGGCTGGACTCTCCGGAGATTTACGGAGCAGACGGAACAACTGCCGATTACAAAGGTGAATATGTGATGCAACCCGGAGCCAACACCAATTGGGATTATAGCCATGTACGCTGGGAACAACCGCCCCTGGGTATCAACGGCGAAGGACGTGTGTCCCCTCTTACCGGGGTTATACAAACGGTAGGTACCGTCCTTGATCCGCAAGGAAAAACCATTGTCTGGAATTATGTCGCTAAAACGGATCAAGGCTATAATGCCATTGAACTAGCACCGCTCAACCCTCATACCACCTCACGAGCATCGCGTGAATGTACAGATTGTCACGGTAACTCAGTAACCATGGGTTATGGCGTTGACAACGGGGATTACGATAGCAGCCCTGAAGTGACCCGCTATGCCGACATTGTAGACACGGAGGGCCACAATGTAAGTGAATTCACTCAAGCACAAATTCATGCCATAGCCGAATTGCATGGAGACTTTACACAGCTATTAAACAAAGACGGTCAGCAATTGCAAACCGTTGACAGCCATTGGCCTGGTTCACAACCTTTGACAAAACTGCAAAGAGATGTGTTGTCGCGTTCAGGGGTTTGCCTGTCCTGTCACCGGGATATATCCGATGAGGACATACCTGTCAATATGCTGCGTCAGGTAGCCGCAATGACCAACATGTCCTTTAAAACCATGGACGAACACGATGCCATTGTAAATCAAAACAACATGCTCATATCATGGATCAAGGCCATAGGTATTGTATCAGCGGTTGTCTTTGTTCTTTTATTATGTGTTGCTGCCACTCAAAGAAAACGAATCAAGAGATTGTTCGGCCAGTTTAAAGCAGGTTACAATTCGGCAGCACAAAAGGAAACGATGGACACAAACTGAATAGCAAAAAGGGAAATAAGGACACCCAAAAATCAAAGGTTTGGGTGTCCTGTGTTGTTGCTAATTAAGAGAGTTTAACAATGCTTTTATGTACAATTCTAACGGTTCTTTTTTTTAAAGAAGTGAAGGTGGAGTATCTTCCCCCTTCTTTCACGATAGATCAAAAAATAGATTTAAGAATGCCAAATAACGTATTGTTTGGACAAGCAGATACTCTAAATACGATGGCGGTTCAATTAAATAAAAACAGAATAGTTATTGCTGATGATGCATACCAAAAATTGTTAATTTTTGACAAAAAAGGTGCTTTTATCGACCGCATAATTAAAAGAGGCCCAGGACCTAAAGAGATATCGAGAATAAAAAACTATGGATTGTCAGATCAGTATATTGTAGTGCTAGATTACGGGAATCCATCGTTTTATGCAATTTACTCTATCGATGGAGATTTCATTAAAAAAAATCAAGTTAAAGGAACCATTATAGAAAATCAAGTTCCTAGCATTTTTCTTGAAAAATATCTCATCACTCCATATTCTGCTATGTCACAAATAGAAGGCAAAAAACGAGTTGCGGTTTGGGACTTATTAACAGGTACCAGAATCACTGACATATCACCGGCTGCACCATTTTTGCAAATGTTAATAGGTGTTCATACAGTCTCAGTTGACCACAATTCATTGTGGGTACCGAGAGCCCAATCGAGATATATCGATAAGTTTGACAGGGAATTTAACCTAATTGCTACCTATCATCTTGATTTTATAAAAGGAAACGTCCCTAAATTTGACCCAGATCACTATAATCACTTGGTTCATAAAAATAAAACAGATGAGCTTATTAAATATTACCATGCAGAGAGTTTAATCCCAATGCACGTTTTTGTTTCGAATAACTTTATTGTCACTTACGAAATGAGTGGTCTTCAGAGAAGCTCTTTTTCATTTTATGATAAAAATGGTAATTTACTGGATAGAATACCATTTGATAATACAAGACTTGATGGACCAGGCGATCCAGTTGGGTTATTTGATGACCAATTAATTTTTTACAAAGAGGCTGAGTCAGACAAGTATGCAGGACATATACTTTTTATCAGCTTTAAACTCCATTCAGACTAAAGTTTACTATAAACAAAAAAAGCTATTTATTTGTAAAAAATAAGAAAGAAATAAGGAATATCGAAGGCTTGGGTGTCCTAAGTTATGCTAAGTTATGCCCCAGAAAGAATGCTGCACTACCTTATTCAATGATCAAACAAGTTGTCATATCAATCACAATCGTTTTTTCCTTATCCAAACCCAAATCTGTCAAACCGTGAATACTTAAGTGCCCCTCCTCCTTATTGACATCTACTTTTATTGGTATTTTTAAACCATTTATGACCTCATGTAACTCAAGTTTTGAGTTAAGTACAGCGATTCTGCTTGGCGTACCGTATAGAGTGATTTCTTCTGTTACTATAAAAAGAAGGTCATTGTATTGGATAATCGAAAATATCTTTTGTATTTGTGCTCCCTGGAGTATCTCAGATAACCATAATTCCCTATCAATGCCATCAATCAAGAAAAGGCACCCAACATCGTAAGAGCCCTCATGTGGAATATGCCTGTAACCCCACTTCACTTGATGTTCGTTGAAAATAAGTTCACCTAGCACAAATTCCTTTTCAAATTTGCATGAGAAAAAAGAAATGAAACCTAGGGCAATTACGATTGTACAATAATTACTTTTTAACTGCTTCATCACAACCCTTATCCCCTTTATCCAGAATACGAAACGCTTTTCTCACATCAAATAAATGTCCGAACCATCCTGGTATAGATGTAAACTTGTCATCAATGATTCCACTAGTATGAGCATTAGTCGCTTTTCCGGGAGATATGATTCCAGGAGCTGTTGCAATTATTCCCATATGTCCACCAGTTATACTGTAAGCGATCATTTAACCGCACTATTTGGCTGTGATCATTGCCGATAGCTGAGCGGTATGATTATCCGGTTCTTATGGGAAAGGGTGGATAGCGTGATTTTCGGGATAGGATATTTTATCTGTTTTTTGCATTGTCCATGTTTCAGCAATCAAAACGGCATCCTTGACCCTTGTTTTTTCTCGCTGATCTGGCCTCAGGCCGACGGGGGTGTACTGAAATGGGTAACAGAAATCCCCGTGGCCTGATTTTATTGTAGCGAGAAAAAAATCAAGCCTCAAGGAACCGCTCCAGAAAAACTGTTTTTTTTGTCTTCACTCAATATTGATTTATATTGGGACACTCAACGGATTTATATGGGTTATATGGTGGTTATATGGTTATATGTGGGGGTTATATGGGGACACCCAAAGTTTTAATGAAAAAATTAAAGGAATTAAGAGGGAAGTAAGGGACATCCAAAAATCATAGGCTTGGGTGTCTGGTATTATGGTTTTCATTTTAAAATAAACCGTATATCATATTGCAATCATGAAAGCGATCTTGAAACAAACCAATTCACAATTTAAGAAATAGTCTAGACGGAGATTAGTATGGGCAAATCTGTAGTATTTATAGTTTTTTCATGCAGTTTCTTTCCTGTTTTTGCCAAGTTTAACAGACCTGACCCGAAGCGTGATTGGGACTGGAAAAAACCACATACATTAAATCTTTACCAGTACACCCAGAACGACCCTATCAACAATTTTGATCCGTCAGGGTTTTTAACAGAAGTATTACAGGGGTTGCATACCAAAAATAATGCTTTTGGTTACATAGCTCTATCAATAAATGGCAAAGTATACTCATTCGGGACAAACTATTCAGAAAGAGGGAAATATTTAAAGGATTGGGGGGTATCGAAAGAGACATATTTTGAAACCAAAATCAATGACCCAAATTCTGAATATCATGGAAAATCCCAAAACGAGATTAGAGAAACTATCGTGACAGAAATAAAAGTAAAACCGGAGCAAGAAGCACAGCTGGTGGCACATTTGGAAGCAAACAATCCAAATTCTAAAGGATCACCGAAATACAATGAAACTGCAAATTCTTGTGTGACACAAACTGAAACTGCATTAATAGAAGGTAGCGTTCTTCCTGAAACATCACCGCGACCTGTTTTTTCTGGTCAAGATATAAAAATGCTAGAAACTTCTAATTCAGACCATTTAACACCTGGTGGCTTGGTGGCAACAGTAGAGAATGAGGGCTTGTTGGAAAACAAATCGAGCGTTGGAAAAGAAGTTGTCCCTCAAAAAACAGCAATAAAAAACACTATTAAAAAAATCATACAAAGAGTGTTCCTAAGAGATGATGATCAAGAAGAGTGATGAACTTTGAAGATGAAGTTTTTGATTGTTGGTGCAATTATGGTTCTTCTTTTAATTACTGGAAGTTTTGTATATCTACAAATGCAACCTATCGACTATTATTTTACAAACACTCATAACTCAGTTGGAGTCGATGTGTCTACCTTAGGGGAATATCCAACCACTGTATATTTTGTAAAGATTGGGAAAATTGATTCTGATGAAGTTGTGCTATATTTAACTAAAAAGAATAATCTTAATGGAGAGTTTCATACTTTTGGTTTTGACCAGGGGATTAATGAAATACTTAAAAATGATACATGGGAAGAATTCTCAATGTTAGTACCCGAAAACAAGTCATATATTAATTTGGAATGGAATACCAATTATTATTTAGAGGTAAATAGTGAGAGTGGTATCTGGAAAAAGCCTTTTGCGTTCAAAAAGAAAACCCAAATAAATGCTGATCCTCTTTAGTACTTTCTTTTGCCAATCCATTTGGGACTTACCATCTATTCCAGAAGAAGAAATTGATCTTGGTACCTGGACACTTGTAATCGTAAATGAATATGATCCGAGGATAAATCTTTCTCACGGTTCATAGGTTCATATGGTTCATATTGGGACACCCAAAGTTTTAATGAAAATATTAAAGAAATAATCACGAAAGATCTTTACCGCATTGAATTCAGGGTGTTTTCAGGCTAAAAATCGCGTTTCTTTGCTTATTGACAGGTAAACCATCTGTTTTTGAACGCACTTCTGCCAATACCTCTTTCTTTTCTTTTGAATTGGCCTTTCAAATAGTTCGTTTTTGTTTCAGGTGAAGGCCTTTGTCGATGCCTTTTTCCCGACCAGCCATTTGTGCCCGGTATTCCGGGCGGTTTCAATGAACTTTTTGGCTCTCCCGGCAATTCGATAAAACCAGTTGTCAAATTGGGCCACGGTTTCAA
>PDWI01002032.1_pt1 | contig 36281 bp, 36 predicted proteins | sample 1430891 | NCBI WGS metagenome assembly PDWI01 (sample SAMN01162508, study PRJNA174530) | Oral metagenome, whole genome shotgun sequencing project. | biome: Marine environment; feature: Marine mammal; material: Swab sample of the gingival sulcus; isolation source: swab sample of gingival sulcus... | reverse complement strand
TGATAGCGTGCCGTCAAGAGTCAGAACTGGCGTTGCTTCGGCTGTAAGTACGCTTTCGACGCTATTTGCGCTGCCTCTTCTATTTATTTTTGGCGTGCTAGTGAATAATTACTCGATATTTGTAGCAAATTATCTCTTGATTGTTATTTCTGTCGTGGTTTTCATGCTATATGTAAAACTTGCTTTCTTGGGGCGGCGTCTTCATAGGTGAAAGTTCAGGGATGAAGGAGTTCGATTCCGTCTTGACGTACTTGAGGCATGGCTTCAAATCTGTCTTAGGGTCCTGAGAACTGCCACCGACAGGCCCCATCTCTCTCGCTACGACAGAAAATACCGCAGACCCACGTCTGCGGTATTTTCTGTGGCTGGGGCGGAGGGATTCGAACCCCCGAATGCCAGGACCAAAACCTGGTGCCTTACCACTTGGCGACGCCCCATTATGGGTTGATTATAGCGTAGATGTGCGTGGGTTTCGAATCGGGATTCGCCCCACCTCCGGCGGGCCCGCGAGTCAGTCAAATGAACATAGTTCATTTGTGACGTCGCCTTGCGAACTGCCACTGGCAGCTCTGTCACGATCTCGGTGGAGTGTATCACTCCAGCCGGGTCTCGACCCCGCCTCGACATACTTGAAGCATAGCTTCAAATCTGTCTCCGGCCTTGAGAACGATTTTCTTCGAAAATCGCTCGTAGCCTCGCCTCAGCTCGGTGAGGATAAACCTCATCCGGGCTTCCGGCCTTGCGAACTGCCACTGGCAGTTCTCACACTTGGCGACGCCCCATTGGCTGCTTCGTTGACGGGTGTGTTTCGGAGAACATTGTGTCGACGGCGAGGGTATTATACTAAATATTACTTAGCTGCGGTAGTCTGGTGCGGGTGGGAGTTCGAAAAAGGTTTCAAGCGTTGTTACGCCTTTTGCATGCATTTCTTTGGCGAGTTCTTTGCCTGTGTAGCGCAGGTGCCAGGGTTCGTATGTGTAGCCAGTTATCGCTGTTTTGTCGGCGGGATAACGAACAATAAAGCCAAATTCCCATGCGTGCGCTGCGACCCACTGCCCTGCTGGGAGTTCGGCGAAACAGGCTTCGACGACGCATTGCCAGTTCGTGGGTGCGACATCGACTGCTAGCCCAGTCTGGTGTTCGCTATGCCCGGGGCGTGCGCTAAACGAGTCGGCTGCCGCTTGCCCGTATCGCGCTGTGTAGCCTTTGTATAAAGACGTTTGAATGGTGTACGAACGGTAGCCGCTGGAAACCATCATGGGCGCACCAGCTTGTTTTGCTGCTGCAAACATCGCTTCTAGTGCGGCGGCCGCATCGCGCCGAAGCTGCATAGAAGCGCGTCCTGGCGCGCGGAGTGGTACATTTGGTGTCGTGAGGTCGGCTGGCGTGTAGGTAGCGGGTTGCAGCGGACGCCGCTTATTGACGACAACCCAAAGACTTTGCGGATCGTCGAGCGAAAAGCGTTGCTTGTCAAAGGTGGGCGTGCGGTTTTTGGCGGGCGTTGGCGGCGGTGTCGGACGCGGGGCTGACGGTGCTGGCTTTGGCGGTTTCGGCTGTGTTGGGCGCGGATCTGGCGTTGTGCTACGCAGCATGGTATAGACTAGTAGCGATGCTGCGATGATTGCGGCGGCAAGACATGCCAGAATGAGTTTTTTCCGGGTCGTCATAGGTCTAGTATATCAGCCGCAATATGCAAAAACACTTGCGAAAGACTGCGCTGAACGGTATGATAGCAAACAAAGCAAGCAATAATTGGAAAAAGCGGTGAAAAAAGAATTACTTGCGGCTGACTACATAGAGCCGCTCCATATAAATGGACTGTGCGGACGTATGCTGTATTTGCCTGCCAAGAAAAAGCAAACGCGCGAGATTCTTGTTATATATGGCCATCATTCGTCGCTGGAGCGATGGTGGGGGCTTGCACAAAACTTTAATGATTTCGGAGCGGTGACTATGCCTGACTTGCCTGGTTTTGGTGGCATGGATAGTTTTTATCGTATTGGCAAAAAGGCAACACTCGACACATACGCTGACTATATGGCGGCTTTTATCAAACTGCGATATAGGCGTAAAAAAGTAAGCATTGTCGGGATATCCTTCGGTTTTCTCGTCGCCACTCGTATGCTGCAGCGTTACCCAGAATTGGCCGGCAAGGTCGATATGCTTGTCAGCGCCATGGGCTTTATGCATCAAGATAATTTCAAATTTTCACCTGCTCGGTATAGGTTTTACCGCTACGGCGCAGGAGTGATGGCTGTACCGCCCTTTCCGTTTTTGTTTCGGCACATTGCGCTTAACCGCCGCGTTTTGCGCGCTATATATGCTCGCACAAACAATGCCAAACATAAGTTTAAACTTGCGAACGGTGACAGCGATGCGTTCAATGCCATGATGGATATGGAGATAGAACTTTGGCAGAACAATGACGTTCGTACATATATGCAGACGACGGTAGAGTTACTCACGGTCAACAATTGCAGCGACAAAGTCAGCTTACCAGTGTGGCATGTGTTTACGCCGCACGATAATTACTTCGACAATGATGTTATCGAACAGCAAATGCGTGTCGTATTTCAAGATTTCTACCCTGCTCCGCTTTCGTCGAAAACACACTCGCCTAGCGTGGTTGCGACCAAGCGTGAGGCTGCGGCGTTTATACCAAAAGAGCTCCGCAAAGTTCTTCGGCAAGCAAAGAAAAACAGCTTCTTAGCGCTGAGAGCTCAATCAAGGATATTTTCTTATATAAAATGCAGTACGTTTTGCCCGGAATGTGCTGAGGTTTGAGATGCGTTTCGGCTACGCTGATTTTAAGACTGAAACTGAACATTATGTGATTTACACTGACAAGGTTTTTCATATCACTGACCGGACAGACAAAAAACAATACGACGAAGCAACTGCCTATGGAATATCTATCGGTATCCCTGACTATCAGGTGGATTTTTCGCCGCATTTGAGGCAGTGGGAGCGATGAGCGATCCGATCGTGGCACCAAATGAACATCTTGGCCTGTCTAATCAAAGTATATTTCGTGCGTCTTTCACACGGTATCGCATATTGAGGTTTAATCATGAAAATCGTCGTAACCAATAATCAAGACATGTCACCCGAGCAAAAAGCACGGCTAGAGTCACTTGGTGACGTGACCTGGTATGACTCGCTACCCCGATCTGGCGGTGAGTACTTTCAGCGAGTCAAAGACGCGGATATTATTTGTTCGGGAACCTCAGGACTAAAAGACGCGTATGCTCAGCTTCGCGATGTATATGTAACGGTCGGTTTTGTCAGCACGGCTTTTGTTGATAGTGAGCTTATGCGCAAAAATGGTGTACAGCTGTCGAACTCGCCTGGTATTAATCGCCATGCTGTGTCGGAGTGGGTTGTCGCGATGATGTTACTGATCTCTCGTAACTTGCTAGATGCCGTTAATCGAGATGAAACATATCGAAAAGACGGTGCATTGCCGCCGCTCACCTATGGCCTGGCTGGAAGAAACCTCACCATAATCGGTAAAGGCAATGTCGGTCAACGTGTCGGCGAAATAGCAGAATCATTTGATATGAACGTGAACTATTTTACGAGAGGTGATGATTTGCACGCATGCGTCAAAGACGCAGATATAGCTGTGGACGCGCTGAGCGAAAATGCTTCAACTGAAAATATCCTTGACGACGCCTTTTTTGCCAGCATGAAAAAAGGCGCTATATTTATCACGGTATCGCGCTCCGCTGTCGTTGATGAAGACGCGCTTATTCGCTATTTGAACAATGGTCACCTAGCGGGAGCGGCGACTGATTGCGGCGGTATACTAGTCGGTGATACCAACGATGAGCTCTACAAAAAAATGCGTGCTCACCCGAAAATTGTTGCCACACCCCACATTGCCTACAACACAGCCATGAGTATGAAACTCGGAAATGATGTCATGATCGATAACGTTGAGGCGTACATCAATGGTACGCCGCAGAATTTGGTTAATTAATCCCATTTTCGACATAGCACACCGTCGCTAAACCCGCGCCTACAACAGAGTTCGAGCTAAGATCAAAAAGTGATTGAAATTTTGTAGTCAATTTACGGATTTATTTTAGCCGATCGTCTATTATAAATCCGTGGACGATATGAACCCCTCAGGAGCGAACCTTATGACCAGAACTGGTAGAAATTAACGCTGAGCAGTGACCACGGTGTGGAATTGTCGACTACGTAATGCTAGAGTGTAGTTTGGTTATGTCGCAAAAGAAATACGAAGTTATCGTAAAAACCGATATCCAGAATCGTCCAAAAGATCACGAGTTATCTGCGGCGCTGATTTTGGCGAACTACTATTTCAAAACAGATATTGTTTTTCTGCGTCCAGAAGCCAACAGGACGCCAGATATAGCAGTAGACGACGCAAGATGGGAAATCAAAAGTCCTATGGGTAATAGCAAGAAGACTATCGAAAACAACCTACGCATGGCACGTAAACAGTCCAAGTATATCGTGATAGATCTGCGTCGTATCAAGATGCACAAAGCGCGAGCTCTTGCTCGTATCAACTACTTCTTGTCAAGGCAGAAACAGATAAAAAAAGTGCTTGTCATCACAAAAGATCAAAAAGTGATTGAAATTTTGTAGTCAAAGTGCTAATATAAAACTACAAAAGACGTGCAAGATACTGAATTGAATCAAGCACGTCTTTTACTTTTGACGCTATTTATGATTTAGCTTTTTCTGTAGCGACCCCCAATGCTTGCACTCTTTCTATGGCAGCTGGGATTATCGATGCGATTGGGCTGAGTCTTGGCGCTAAATAACCACAAATAAACCAGAAAACTACTTAGACGTGAGTCTGTTTCGGGCTAGTTGGCTGAACTAGGTCAGGGTAATGTGCTGCGTGGTGGTATACTAGTGTACAGTTATGAAAATCGGGCTTATCTGTCCATACAACATCAACAGGGGTGGAGGCGTGCAGGAAGTGGTTCGAGCGCTTCAGCTTGAGTACACTCGGCTTGGGCACGAGGCAGTTATCATTACGCCTCAGCCGAAAGAGCCGTACGAAAACCGCAAGCATCGCGTCATCTTTTTGGGTTCGGCAGCGGACTTTAAGTCGCCCTTGGCTACCACGACGCAGGTGAGTGCGAGCGTCCTCACTGATGAAATAGACAACATGCTCGAATACGAGCAGTTCGACGTCCTTCATTTTCACGAGCCGTGGGTGCCGGTACTCAGCCGCCAAATATTGAGTCGTAGTCGCTCAACCAATGTTGCAACCGTGCATGCAAAGTTGCCTGAAACCATTGCCAGTAAGGCACTCATGCGCGTTGTTACGCCTTACACAAAGCCGCTCATACGTTACATAGACTCCTTTACAGCGGTGTCGGAGGCTGCCGCAGAGTATGTGCGTAGTCTTACCGACGAACCTATCGAAATCATTCCGAACGGTATTCATACTGCTCATTTCCGCCGCCCGACCGACATGCCTGAGCCGTCGAAAAAGCGGACTATTTTGTACATTGGCCGTATCGAAAAGCGAAAAGGCGTCAAGTATTTGCTACAAGCGTATCGCTTGCTCGAAGAGCGTCTGTCAGACGTGCGCCTTGTGATTGCTGGAGACGGCGTTGATAAAGAAAAAATAGAAGCCTACAGCGAAGAGCTTGAACTCAAAAACGTGGAGTTTTTGGGGTATATCGACGACCATGCCAAGCGGCAATTACTTCATAGTGCTGACCTTTTTTGTTCGCCGGCGATATACGGTGAAAGCTTCGGTATTGTTCTGCTCGAAGCAATGGCAAGCGGTTTAGTGACGGTCGCGGGGAATAACCCAGGTTATGGCAGTGTTATGACCGAGCTTGGGCAGCTTTCTTTGGTAGATCCGCGCGACACCGAAGAATTTGCGCACCGGCTGGAACTGTTACTGACGGATACGGGTATACGCGAACTATGGAAAAAGTGGGCGAAGAAACACGTCAAACAATTTGAATACCGAAAAGTTGCCGCGCAGTATCTCGAAGCTTATGAGCGCGCTATTCAGCGCTCGAGCGAAAACCCAAGGAGAAAACGTGACGATTGGTATAGTGCTTGACGACACGCTCGACACAACCAATGGTATTCAGCAGTACGTTGTATGCGTCGGTGAGTGGATACGTCAGCGCGGTCACGAGGTGCATTATATTGTGGGCGAAAGCTGCCGCAGCGACATCCCGAATATGCATGTTGCGAGTAAAAATGTCGGCGTGCGTTTCAATGGCAACCGGCTTTCTATGCCGCTGCCGGTGAATCGCCGCAAACTGCGAGACTTGCTTGCTGCGTTGCAACTCGATGTACTTCATGTCCAAACGCCGTACAGTCCATTTCTGGCAGGGCGGTTGGTTCGTGCTGCTCCGCCAGAGCTTGCGGTGGTCGGCACATTTCATATTTTGCCGTATGGCTGGTTGGCGCGTTTCGGCAGTGATGTGCTGGCGAAAATGAGTGCTAAGACGGCAAGACGGTTCGATGCCATGATGGCTACCTCTGTTCCAGCTCAGGTCTTTGCGAGAGAACACTATGGTTTTGCTAGTACCGTCGTTGCGAACCCGTTTCGGTATGATGTGTTTTCTGTGTCTCGACGCGGCAAAAGAGCGCAGCACACAAAAAAGCATATTGTCTTTCTTGGGCGGCTGGTGGCGCGAAAAGGCGCTTTGGAGTTGCTGCGCGCAGTCGCATATCTTCGTGAACAGTCGCTCAGTCAAACTGCGTTTCACGTCACTATCGCTGGCAAGGGACCAGGACTGTCGGAGCTCAAGCGCTTTGTTGCGGCGCAGGGTCTCGATACGGTCGTGTCATTTCCAGGTTTTGTCGCGGAAACACAAAAACCTGCTCTGCTCAATTCGGGCGACATCGTCGTGTTCCCGAGTGTTTCCGGTGAAAGCTTTGGTATAAGTTTGCTCGAAGGTATGGCGGCAAGCCGCGGTGTTGTGCTCGCGGGAGATAACCCTGGCTATGCTTCGGTGGTTGCCCGCCGCCAGCAGTTGATAAACCCGCGTGATACGGTCGTTTTTGCGCAGACGCTAGCGCGCTGGCTCGATGACGATAGCGGCCGAGCAACGATGGCAACCATACAGCGCACCCACGCGGCGCAGTTTGATATAGATGTCATCGGCCCCAAAATAGAAGAAATATACGCTCATGCTTTGCAAAAACGAAGGCAGTCGTGACATAATTGGGTTATGGCAAGATTATTTCCAAAAGAAAACGCAGATTTTGAAGTTACGATTTCGACGCACACTATTATGCGCGTCATTGGGCTGACAGCTCTCACCGTGTTGCTTTTTTTGGCGGTGAGAGAGAGTTTGCACACACTGAGCCTTATTGGTATAGCGTTCTTCCTCAGTCTTGCGCTGAATAATCCGGTGCAGTGGCTGGCGAACCGTTTGCCGGCGAAAAAGAAAAACCGGCGCAGTTTGGCTACGGGTATTTCGGTCGGACTCATTTTCATCATTTTAGCTGGTTTTTTGGCGGCGGTTGTGCCGCCTATTGCCAAGCAAACCTCGGGTTTTCTGAGCGAGCTGCCGCAACTGATTGACGATACTCGCAATGGCGAGGGTGCGCTCGGCGGGTTTGTTGAGCGGTACAATCTCGATTCACAGGTGGAAAAGCTGTCATCGGAACTGTCCAGCCGCCTCGATAATGTGAGCGGTTCGGCGGTGTCGGCGCTTTCAAAAATCGGCAGTAGTATATTTGCGATGCTAGCTGTGCTCGTTCTGACGGTAATGATGCTCGTGGAGGGGCCGAAATGGGTTAAGCTGGTTGAGGGTATGGTGCCGTCAAGCCGCCGCGATAGAGTGCGCCGGATTGCGCGCGATATGAATAAAGTTGTTCAGGGTTATGTAAACGGCCAAGTTATTTTGGCTGCTGCCGCCGCGATTTTGATTGTGCCTATGCTGTTTGCGATGCATGTGGCTTATCCGCTCGCACTTATGGTGGTGGTGTTTATTTGCGGGCTAATTCCTATGGTCGGACACACCATAGGTGCGACCATTACGACCCTGGTGGCGCTTTTTACGTCTCCTGCGGCAGCCATCATCGTGCTCGCATATTACATTCTGTATCAGCAAATCGAAAACTACGTGGTACAACCGAAGGTGCAGGCAAACTCGACAAACATGTCGCCGCTCCTCGTGTTTATTGCGGTGCTGTTGGGGGCAAGCTTTGGCGGCTTGCTCGGTGCGCTGGTAGCGATACCAGTGGCGGGCTGTATGCGGATTCTTATACTTGACTATCTTGAGGGTCGAAACATTTTGTCCTCTGCCACAGTCAAAGATGCCAAAACACCTGGCGGAGACATCTAGTTCAGCTGTCATCTTAGATGCGTGAACCTCAGCAGTGTCGGTGGTAGAGCAATGAAGCTATAGTCGGTACCAGATGGCGCCGTTTGGAGTGTCGCGCAGCCCAATACCCTGCTCTGCGAGTGTGTCGCGTAGTTCGTCTGAACGAGCCCAGTCTTTGGCTGCCCGTGCTTGGTTGCGGTCTTCGATGATCGCCTGCACCGTTTGCGGAATGGCAGCTTTACGAAGATCTATGCCTAGTATGGCGGCGATTATTTCGAGAATGGCTTCAAGCGGCTCATCTGACGCATGTTTCTCGCGGACAGTTTCAAGTGTTTTGTCGATAAACTGTAGCGCGGCGACTGTGTCGAGGTCGTTTGCGAGCAAGGCGATGAGCTTGGCGCGGAACGCCGGTGCATCGTTTGCCTCGTTGCTTTGGTGGGTAATTTGGTGGCGTAAATCTGCCGCCTCCTGCCAGTTGCGCAGACGATTCGCGGCTGCTTCAAGATTTTCCCAGGTGAAGTTCCCCTCTGTTCGATAGTGTTTGCCGAGTGCAAAGAGCTTGAATGCTGCCACGGGGTAGCCTTTTGCGGTGATGTCGGCGAGCGTGTAAACATTGCCCTTGCTTTTAGCCATTTTGCCGCCCTCAACTTTGAGGTGGTTGCAGTGTATCCAGAACTGGCTGAACGTCTTGCCGGTGATAGCTTCGGTTTGGGCGATTTCGTTGGTGTGGTGCACGGGAATGTGGTCGATGCCGCCAGCGTGAATGTCGATTGTGTCGCCGAGCGTTTCTCGGGCAATGACCGAGCATTCCAAATGCCAGCCCGGAAACCCCCACGAGCCGCTTACCGCACCGTTCTGCTGCTCAGCGGAACTGGTCAGTCCGCCGGCGCTCTCGGCGTGTTGTTGCGCTGATGACTCCGCTACTCCCTCGCCATACCCATACGTATTGTATGGCTTGGCTCGTTGCTCGCCGTCTTGCGGCGTGTTTGAGTGCGAGGTTCGCGGTGTGCCGACTGGGTGTGTTTCGCCGCTCTCATCAGTACCGTTGTTCCATGGAGCCCACCATTCCATATCGCGTTTTGTGCCTTTGGGACTGAATTTCCAGACAGCAAAGTCGGTGATGTTTTTTTTGCCGGCGACGCTGACGCGTGCACCAGCCGCTAGCCCGGCAACGTCGAGCTTGGCGAGTGCGCCATAGTTTACGAGTTTGCTCGTGTCGAAGTACATGCCATCGCCAGATATTTCATATAGGTAGCCTTTTTTGTCGAGGCCCTCGGCGAAGGCAATTTGCTGAGGAATTGTGTCGGTGGCGCGGACGAGGTGTGTCGGCTGCAACAGGCCGAGCTGGGCGGCTTCGCGCGTTGCGATGTCGATGTATTTTGCGGCGATGTCCCATGCGGTGATGCCTTCGCGTTTTGCGCCTTTTTCCATTTTGTCTTCGCCGGTATCGTCATCGCTCGTCATGTGGCCAACGTCGGTAATGTTTTGCGTGTGTTCCACGCTGTTGCCTTCCGCTCGCAGCGCTCGTACGAGAATGTCCCAGTAAATGTACGGTAGCCAGTTGCCTATGTGGGGTTGGTTATATACCGTCAACCCGCAGGTGTATAGTTTGACGTTGTCTGCCCGCAGGGGCGTTAGCGTGTCTACCGAGCGCGTCAGGGTGTTGTACAGTTTCATGCGATGTCTCCGTGGGCTGTGTCGAGCAGGTTGGTTGCGAGGCGAATGCATTCGGTTTTAACGTCATCGTAGCTGCGACCGTCGGTGATTTTAAAACCGGCAGCGTAGTCGTGGCCGCCGCCTCCGAGCTGTTCGGCAAGCTTGGCGGCAACGGGAAAACCGTTGTTGGCGCGTATTGCGGCCGTGACGCGGCCATCATCGTACGTTTTGATGACGATTGCGGCTGCGACGCCTTGCACCTGTAGCATGTCGAACTGAATGAGCGGCGCAGGATTGTAGAGCGGGCTGTATTCGTTGATTTCCGCTTGCGGGATACGAACGAGCGCAAGTTTTCCGCCGGCGTGAAACTCGGTCTTTTTGATAAGATCGCCCTTGTAGGCATAGATTTTTTCTGGCATTTTGCTATAGGCGCGGCGAGCTTCCTCGAGCGCTGGACGGTTTGCGCCGAGTTCGGTGAGTTCTGCCATGACGCGGTATGTTTCGGCTTGGGTGAGGTCGTTTGTGAGGCCTTGCGTGTCACCCAGGATGGAGCACATGAGCTGCTCGGCGGCTGCCGCTGACACTGCCCAGCCGAAAGAACTCAAACGAAAAATGAGTTCTCCGGTAGAGGCAACGGTTTCGTCTACAATTTGCAGATTTGTAAAATCAATCTTTTTCTCGACGGTAGCGTGGTGGTCGAGGACAATGCAAGGTTTATTTTTGAGCGAACCTAGTTGGTTAGATTTCTCGAGTTTGTCTAGCAGCGTGTAGGTGCTTACGTCGACAATAATACTCAGGTCGAATTGCTGCGGCAGGTCGTCGACAACGCGATCCCATCCGCTCATGTAGTGCAAATAGTCTGGAATGTGCACGCCGCAATATAGCGTGACGTTTTTGCCGAGGTCGCCGAGAATGTGTTCGAGAGCGAGCGCGCTCCCGAGACTGTCGGCGTCTGGGTTGTCTGCTTGGATAACCACAACTTGTTGTGCTGCTTGCACGGTGTTGCGGATTTCTTCTTCCATGCGCTCTATTGTACACAGTCGCTGCTCCGAAAAACAGTCTGTGCGTGCTTGGGCAGTGCTCGAGTGGTGTTAGCCATGCTATGCTTACTACGTAAGGGCGCAAGAGAATTGTCCGCAGAGCGGTTGGCTACGTGTTGCGACGGTGCCCTGTCCTGCCCTGCTTTGTGTGTTCAAGTTTCTTTGTATAATACGCATAAGGTGCGCTGAAAACGTATGACTGCAACAGATCGAAAAATTCTCAGGCCGCTGTATATATGGGCTTTTGTAGAGTCGCTGATTTTTTTCTACGCTATCGAAAAGTTATTTTGGACACACGTCGGTATTACGCCGCAACAAATCATATTTCTTGGTATTTTGGCGCAAGCCGGCCAAGTTGTTTTTGAAGTCCCGACCAGCATATTGGCAGACCGTTGGAGCCGGCGGAAAACACTCATAGCTTCATCGGGAACGATGCTCCTTTGTGTTGGTGTTATTTTGCTGTGGCAAAACTACTTCTCTTTTATTGTCATGAATGTTTTATGGGCGCTGTACTTTTCGCTCCAGTCGGGGACGTTGAGCGCCTATGTGTTTGACTTGCTGAAATCACACGACCGCCATGCCGTCTATCGCCAAGCGATGTCGCGGTTGAACACTATGCAGCTCTCCGCCCTCTTGGTGTCTTCACTTTTAGCAGTTTCGCTGGCCAACTTTGGGGGCTATCTTTTTACCTATAGTTTGACGTTTCTGTCGGCTTCGCTTGCGCTGTATTTGCTTTGGCGCATGCCAGAGCCAGCAATGGTACGGCAGACAGCGAGCTGGCGCGGTCATGTGCGTAGCGCTTTGAACGAACTATTGCAAACTCGTTGGATGATGCTTTTGGGTTTTCTACTCGCCTGTATCACGGCAGCGCGGTTTATTTGGTATGAATACTATCAGCTGTTTGCGATACTTCGGGATGTGCCAGCGGAATGGTTCGGGGTGATGTTGGGGCTGATATTTGTCGGCAACATAGCGGGCGCTGAGTTTTCGCATCGCTCTGGAAATGGCCGCATGGTGTTGGCGGTGGGTCTTTTTGTCTTGTTGCCAAGTGCGGCTGCGCTCATTTTTGCGAATCAGGCGTGGTTGGTGCTTGGGCTGCTTGGGTTGGTGTTTGCTGGCGCGCATGCAACGTACATAGTTTTTGAGGAAAATATTCAGCACCGCTTGTCTTCGGCGCTACGCGCGACAACGTTATCTCTTCTTGGGTTGTTTAGCCGGCTTATTTTTGGGGTGGTTGCTGTACTGCTGGTACTGTGGCCGACCGCGCATATGGTGTCTCTGGTGTCGGTTGTGCTGAGTGCGTTGTGCGTACTGTATGTGCCGGTGCGTCGGCACATACTCAGGAAGATCGCTTAGTTGATACGCCTGAGTATGCGCGCGTCATAGACTTTGGCGTCCTTCGAGAGCGCGACTGAGGGTGATTTGGTCGGCGTATTCGAGATCGACACCAATGGGCAGGCCGCGTGCGAGCCGAGTGATTTTGACGGGGCGTTTGCCTATCATCTGTTGCACGTAAAGAGCTGTCGATTCGCCTTCGACGCTTGCATTTGTTGCCAGTATAATTTCCTCGACGCTATCATCATCTATGCGTTGCATGAGCTCGGCGACATGGAGCTGGTCTGGTGTTATGCCATCTATGGGTGAAACAAGTCCGCCCAAGACATGATAAGTGCCGCGGAATGCGCCAGTTTTTTCCAGTGCGACAATGTCGAGCGGCTCCGCCACGACTGCGACAAGTGTTTTATCACGTTTTGGGTTGGCGTAAAGCGGCGATATTTTTTCGTTGGCGTCTATGAGAGCGAACGTTTTGGGGCAATAGGCAACTCCTTTGTGGAGTTGGGAAAGTGCGTTGGCAATTTGCTGCGATTTACCTGGGTCGCGGCGTACAAGATAGTATGCGTAGCGTTCTGCTGTGCGCGAGCCTACGCCCGGCAAATTGCCGAGGGCTTCAATCAGGTTTTCGAGCGCTGCTGGCAGAATATTCATACGCAAAACTCCCCGCAAAGAAGCGGGCGCAAGCAGCCGTGGGTTACGCTGAAGGTAAAGTGATGAAACGGAGCGGTGTGCATGTGAAGTTCTCGTCGACTGTATGGGTAATTTTGACGAGTGCGTTGACCTTTGGCTACAGCCCTAAGTTGCCGAGCATACCCATGAACGGTTGCATTTTTTCGGCGGCCACTTTTTGGCTTTCGCTTATTGCGTCTTTGACAGCGTCCTCTACCCAGCTCTCTAGCTGTGCTATGTCGTCCAGGTCGATGGCATCTGGGTCGATTTTTATACGTTTAATTTTTTGTTCGCCAGTGATTTCAACTTTCACGGCGCCGTCGCCTTGCTCAACAGTTATGATGAGTTTTTGCAGCTCTTTTTGGACCTTTTTCACCTGCATAAGCATTTTTGCTTGATCAAATCGACTCATGTATCCTCCTCTTTTGTACTGTATATTGTATCAGATTACGATGGCTGTTTCACGGTGTAGACCGTTTTTGTTTCCGGCGCGTTGGGCCACGCGGTGTAGTAGGCGCGTATATGGTATGAAACAGAGAAAGCACTCAACGTCAGCAGTAGGAGTATGCCAGTGTACTTTGCGACTGGGTTTTTGGGAAAAACAGTGAGCCACTGGTCGAGCAGGTAGAACAATCCGCCGGCAATGGTCAGGTAAACGAGGGGAATGATGAGTGCCATAGTTGCGCTGCTGCCGAGCGCAATCAGGGCGGTCGCGACGAATAGCGTGCCAATCAGAAAATAATTGCCGCGCAGAATCGGTCGTTTTACGAGCATGATAAGACCAGCGATGAAGAGAATACTTTCGCTGATGTTCAGAAGCGGGGCGCCGTACAGCCAGTATTCTGTCGGCCAATAGCCTTTGTACATGATGGACGAACCGAGATGAAGTAGGTTTTCTCCAAGCTGTTGCCAGCTGGGCAGTGTTGCCGGCAGGCTGGCGATGTCTCGGGCTATCGAAACGTCGCGCAGAGCGCCAAGGGCAAGCGGTGCGACCAGAAGTGCCCCGAGCGCTATCACGGCGACTGTGTGCATTGGGCCAAGTTTGCCGAAAAGACGTATGATACTTTTTCCCATGATAATCAGGCCGATCAGGGCAAACCAAATCATGCTGGGTACATACAAGCATAGTGCGATAATGGCGGTGATGGCGTACGTCATGGCGTGTTCGTGCTTGGTGCGTTGAAAGAGAAAGACGCATGAAATTAAAACAAGTGTAGCCATTTGCAGAATGTGGGCGCTACCCAGGCGGCCAATGTGCAAAAAACCAGACGAACTGGCAAACAAGACGCTGCTCAAAAAGGCGATTCGTTTTGAGTACCAATGGGTTGCTATCCAGTAAAACAAAACGGCCGCAATGACAGCGAAGCTGGCTGCGGCTACGCGGGTGACAGCAATGCTGTGATGACCCATTTTCATACCAAGCCAGACGAGCGTTTTGTAGGGGGCGTTTACTGGGTTTTCGTAGATCGTACGGAGGCTGTGCGACTGCTGTTGTGTCTGCAGCTCTAGGTTTGCGTAGTTGCCGGTAAGCGTTGTGATACCTCGAAACAGGAGTACATACGCTATGAGCGAAATACCGAGACCTATGACGATCAGGCGCCATTGCGTGCTAAGAAAATCTAACGTTTTTTCCATAGGCAGTTGTATGTAGTATACAGCTGGGTCGGGCGAAAGCCAATGCTGCAAGTGCGGCTAGTCGTCGCTGAACGGAGTGGTATGGCTGGTATCAAGGGAGCGGATGCGTTGTTTATCGCGGTCGAAGTAGAGCTCGATTGCGCCAGTGGGGCCGTTTCGGTGTTTTTTGATGAGCACGTCTAAGATGTTTTTGCGCTCAGTTTCGGGTTCGTAGTAGTCCTCGCGGTAGAGGAACGCAACAACATCGGCGTCCTGTTCGATAGAGCCGGACTCTCGAAGATCGGCTAGCTGTGGAATTTTGGGGCTGCGGCTTTCCACCGAGCGGCTCAGCTGACTTAGGGCGATGACGGGTACGTTGAGTTCGCGCGCAATACCTTTGAGTCCGCGCGATATTTCGGATATTTCCTGCACGCGATTGCCATCGCTGCTGTATTTGCCGCCTCCGCTCATGAGCTGCAAGTAGTCGACGATGATCAACCCTAGTTCTTGCGAGTGCGCTTCGCGGCGCGCTTTAGTGCGCAGATCGCTTACGGTAATGCCCGGAGTGTCATCTATAAATACTTTTGCTTCGCTGAGCGTGCCCATAGCTTCGCCAAGTTGTTCGAAGTCGTTGTCGGTTAGCCTGCCGGTGCGTAGCGCCCAAGCATCAACGCCCGACTCCATGGCTAGCAAACGGTCGACGAGCTGTTCTTTGCTCATTTCGAGCGAGAAAATGAGCACGGACTCTTTGGCGAGCGTGGCAACTTTGTGTGCGAGGTTGAGAACAAAAGCAGTTTTCCCCATGGATGGCCGAGCTGCCAAAATGAAAAGATCAGAGCGTTGAAATCCAGCTAAGATGCTGTCGAGGTCGCGGTAGCCGCTCGGTATACCGCGCAGTTTATTTTTGTCTTTATGCAGGTCGTCGAGCCGTTCGAAACTGTCTGCTAAGACTGACTCAAGGCTGACAAGACTTTTCCTCACGTGTTGCTGGCTGACGGCAAAGAGCCGGCTTTCGGCTTCCTCGATGAGTTCTTGGAACTGTTTTGATTCGTCTTGGCCAAGCTGTGCCATGTCGGCACTGGCTGTTATGAGCCGCCGGCGCAAGGCTTTTTGGGCAACGATATCGGCATACTGTTCAACATGGGCTGCCGTGGGAACGAAGTTGGTGAGTTCGGTTAAGTAGCTTGCTCCGCCAATCATGTCGAGGAAACCAGTTCCCTTCAATTGGTCTGCCAGGGTTAGCACATCTATGGCAGAGCGTTTTTCGTACAGTGCTTGCAGCGCTTCGTATATGCGTGCGTGCTTCGGCTCATAAAAGTCTTCTGGTGTTATTCTGTCGGCTATTTTGACGATGGCGTCGTTGTCAATCAAAATAGCGCCAAGCAAGCTTGCTTCAGCCTCGATATTGTTTGGCGGTGTGGTGTTTGGGCTAGCCATAGCGGAACGCGTACCTCGTTTTCCCTTTTCTATGATTCTAGCAGTTCAGCGCTTCCAAAGATATTGCTTATAGTTGCAAGATCGGGCTTTTCGTCAGGCGGCTGAGCGGGTGCGGCGGCTTGCAGACAGGTGATGCGTGTGTGTTTTCCTCGCTCAGACTCAACCAGTTGCGTCAAAATAGCAAGGTTTTGCGGTTCGTTTAAGCGTTTTTTATGAAAAGCAAAGCTGAGCTCAAGCGAGAGCTTGTCGCCGCTCAGGCGGGGACGCGCCATGCGGGCGACGCTATATAGCGTGTTGTGTTTTTGCTTTAGGTTTTGGAGGACAGCTTGCCATAACTGTTTGGCGTCATCATCGGCTGAGGATTCAGTTGCAGCGGTGCTGGTTGTTGCGGGTTCAGGCTGCGGCGTAACGGGGGTTTCTCCTGGTGAAGATTTTGCCTGCGGCGGACGGGTTTTTGGGGCGGGCTGCAGGGTTGTTTCTTGAGTTTTTTGTTTTGGCGACGGTTTCGTCGAGTCGGTTGGTTCTTGGGCGGGTGCGGCGGCTTGGGCCGTGTCTTTTGCGGCAGCTGCGTTGTGCGATGTTGGTTCGGTGAAGTCAGGCTGAAGCGATGTCGCTGCCCGTATGATGGTAATTTCTAAGAGTGCTCGAGGGTTGTGAGCGGGTGCGATATCGAGCAGCTGGCGGAGAAGATCAAGGTTGCGCCGTGTTTTATGGCTGTTTTGCTGAGTTGTGATTTCTTCGCGGAGCACTGCGCTGAGCTGAGCGGCGATCATGGCGGGTTCATATCCTTGGTCTAGCATGGCTTGCACTGCAGCAAGACTTTTTGTGCCGTCATAGGCGTCTATACTGTCGCGAAGCGCTGCGATGTGTTCGTGCGGCGCGTGGCCGAGCAGCTGAGCAACTTGGTCGAGCGTGACATGCTCGCTCATGCTGCTAGCCTGGTCGAGTAGACTGACGCTATCGCGGAAACTGCCGTCACCGTGTTTGGCGATAAGCGCGAGAGCGTCGTCGTCGAGCGTGATTTTTTCTTTAGCTGCGATGGTACGAAGCAGCTCTTCAACTTTTTCCGGAACAGCAGGGCGAAAACCATAGCGTTGAGTACGGCTAATGATAGTTTCGGGAAGTTTATGCGCTTCGGTCGTTGCGAGAATGAACACAACGTGCGCAGGTGGTTCTTCGAGCGTTTTGAGTAGTGCATTGAACGCTGCTTTACTCAGCATGTGCACTTCGTCGATGATGAAAACCTTGTATTTTGCACTGCTGGGAGCGCTCATGATTTTGTCGCGCAAGTCGCGCACATCTTCCACGCCGTTGTTGCTGGCGGCGTCTATTTCTATGATGTCAAAATGTGGTTCTTCGCTGTACGGTAGGCCGTTAATTTCATGCGCTAAAATACGAGCGATAGAAGTTTTGCCGACCCCGCGCGGCCCAGTCAGTAGATAGGCGTGAGCAATTTTTCCGGCCGCTAGAGCATTGCTGAGCGTGGTCGTGATGTGATCTTGCCCCACCACCTCGCTCAATGCCCGTGACCGGTATTTTCGGTATAACGCCTTCCCCATTACATTTCATTATAGAATGGCGAATGGCGAATGGCGAGTGTAGTATTTACAAAGCAGTGATGACAACACCGGTGGCGCTCATGATGATAGCTGTCCAGAGCAATTTGGCGTCATCGCGTTCTTTGAGGAAGTAGTGGGCAGCTACGGCTGTCATGGGTAACGTCAGTGCAGTAAGCGACTGGACGAGTGAAATATTGTCCGCGCCCTGGAGAGCGACAAAGTAGCTTATACCGAAAACTGCGGTGAGTACGCCGATGATCGTGGACTGCCGGACAATCGTTTTCGAAAGTCCGGCCGGTATCTTGCCGTTCGTGTCTTTCAGTGCAAACACTATGAGCCAGAATGTCTGGAGGCCGAATCCATATATGAAAAACGCACCGATGTCCATGTGGCGAAGGACGGCTTTTTCGAGTATGGCTCCGATGCCAAGGAACAGTGCCGACACGACGGAGAGAATAATCCCTTTCATGAGGTGCTTATGGCGCCCAAGACCGGCGCGGTGTGCTTTTGCTGGCGCCCATATGGCAACTATGCCGCCGGCAAGGATGAGTGCTGCGCCGATGAACTGCGCCGCTGTGAGGCTTTCTTGCAGAAACAAGCTACCGAGTATGATAACGATTACGATGCGAGCTTGCGATAAAGTTTGATTGAGCGCCGCTGGTATGTAGCGCATCGCAAGAAAGGATAGCCAAATAAACAGCGCCAAAAACAGGGTTGCTCCGAGCAAAAGCCACCATGTCAACCAAGACCACGAGACATTGTGTGCTAGCAATAGCCCTGCGGCGAGGCCTATGGGCATGAAGCCTATGGTGTAGGAAACAGCCATAGAAACACTTGCTGGTACAGTGTGCGACTGCGCGTATTGTCGTTTCAGTAGAGTTGCCGCAGTGAAGAGCGTCAAATTAATTGCAAGCGCAAGTATCCACATGGTTTTCTACTGTATCACAGAGCGGCTTCGAGGGCTGCCCACTCGGCGGCAGCGTCGTCTTCGGGCACGTTGACGGAAACTTGGTCGCCTGGTTTTGCTTTGAAATACGTTACGCTGGCGAGTAAAACGCGATAATCTTTGCTGCCAACGGTAACGAAATAATGTCCGCCTTCAAGCTTGAGCTGTCCAACGACTTGTTTTCGAGGGATTGGACCGATTTGCTTGTATAGAAATGCTCCGTCATCGGCAATGGTAAGTTTGAGAATATCGCCCTGAACGAGCTTGGACTTACTCGCGTAGTTAGCTGGGACTGGGTATGTTTTGCCATCGCTGCCAACCATGTTTTGACCGTCAAACACGCCCTCGACTATTTTGCCAAGAGCTTCATCGCTTACTTTTGCCTGAACTTTTATGTCATCGCCAACGAGACTAATGAGCAACTCATTTGCTGCGGCCAAATTCGTCTCTGCCTCTTGTATGAGAGATCGTAGCCGTTTGATTTGTTTTTCTGGTAAATCGGCCATGCGCACACTCTTTCTTTCTATTTCCTCTGCTTGTTGCTCCACCGCATACGTGTATTACACCTTAGTTTAACCCTAGCATACCTCATTATGCAAGTCAAAATACTGCCAAAACAATTTCTGGGTCGCTGTGGATAAGTACAGCTCCTCGTCAAAGCGTGAAAGGACAGTCCTCGCACATTTTTGTGCGAGGACTGTCCTTTCACGGCCTTTCGCGGTGCGCGTGGGCGGAAAGAAAAAACGCTCCGTTTGGGGAGCGTTTTTTGCGGTTTCGCCAAGTTTCCTTTTGCGGTTTCTTTGGCTGAACTAGACGAGTTCGACGGTTGCGCCGGCTTCTTCGAGAGCCTTTTTGGCGTTTTCTGCGTCTTCTTTGGCGGCTTTTTCAAGCACGACTTTCGGTGCGCCGTCTACGAGAGCTTTTGCTTCGCCAAGACCAAGACCGGTCAGTTCTTTGACTGCCTTGATGACGGCAACTTTTTGCGCGCCAGCGTCTTTAAGATTGACGTCGTATTCGCTCTTTTCGTCCTCGCCGCCGCCTGCAGCGTCACCTGCTGCAGCAGGGCCAGCTACGGCCACAGCCGCAGCAGCTGGCTCGATGCCGTATTCGTCCTTGAGGATAGTTTTGAGCTCGTTTACTTCGAGAACGGTTAGTTTTGTCAGTTCTTCGGCGAGTTTTTTTACATCTGCCATAGTGTCATCTCCTTTATTGAAATGTGTGCGCCGCATATTCGCAAACAGTTGCTTGTAGCCTGTCGTGATTGAAGCTCAATGACGAGAAGCGAAGCGTATGTTTTACGGCAGGCGGCACGGTAATGTTAATGAAGCGCAGCGACTAAGCGCTCGCTTTGTCGCAAACGCCGTCGAGCAGCGCGTGCAGGTTGCCTGAAAGGCCGTTGGTGATGTCGTTGACTGGGCTCAGCAAGGTAGCCACTGTTTCGGCAATGAGCTGGTCTTTGCCTGGTAGGTCAGCGAGGGTTTTGACCGCTGCGGCATCCATGAAGGTGCCGTCGCCGCTGTATGCTCCGACAAACTCTATCGAAGGATTCTGCTTGGCAAATGCCTTCAGTGATTGCGCTGGAGCAACTTCGTCTTCGCTGTTGAAGGCGTAAAGCAGCATACCGCTCAGTTCGTCCGTTGGGGCGTCTTTGAGGGTGCTGTTTTGCTGCATGGCCTTGATGACCAAGCGGTTTTTGATAACCTTCACTTTCGTGCCAGTTGCTTTTGCGTCGCGGCGAAGCTGTTGCAGTGCTTTCACGGGCGTGCCTTGATATGTGGCGACAACCGTCATTTTTGCGGACTGCAGCAGGTCCCCGACCTCGGCAACGACATCGTCCTTTTGTTGTTTCGTTAGTGCCATTCTGTCTCCTTTGGAGTGAATGCTAAATAATGAATGAAAGAATACTGGGTAGTCGTCATCGACCATACGAACGCGCCAGTATTCCGTTACGAAAAGAAGGCGCCTTTGGAATTACCAAAAGCGCCTAAAAGCAATCGAAATGATACGTATTTCGTTGCCTCGGTGGCATACTTAATCCGTTAAAACCGGACGCCACTGTCTTTGGTAACTTCTATAGCATAACAGATGACACTGTTTGTTACAAGCCAAAACGTTGGATATTTTGCAGCCGACAGCCCATCGTTTTTAAGAGATATGATGACGTAGTTTTACTAGCGGACCTTTATGCAAGCACCATATAGACGCGGGTGTCGGGGGTGGTGGCGTTGTTTTTGGTCGGGCGGCGGGCTGGTTCGGTGTGGACGGTTACAAAGCCCAGTTTTTGGTAAACGTGGAGCGCGCCTGCGTTGCTTTGCCAGGATTCGAGCCAGAGCTGCTGGACTTCGTAGCGTTGTTTTGCGAGGTCAAGTATGACGGTCAAGAATGGGGTTGCCAGGCCGTTTCCCTGATGGTCTTCGCTGACGCGCAGGCCAAATGTTTCTCGCCCGCTGGGCACGTGTTCGCTCGTTCCTGGGCCAAACCAGCCATACCCAGCTATAGCGCCGGTCTTTTTGTGAACGAGCAGCACGGCGAGTCTGCCTTTTTCCAGCCAATTCGCAGTTGTTTGTTCGTCTTTGAAGCGTTTTGTGCAGTCGTTTGGGCAGTACTCTCGTATGCTTGGTTGGAGTGAGAGCGCGTGTAGGGCGGCGACATCTGTTCGGCGCAGGCCGGTATGTACGACATAGCCTTTTTCGGACAAGCGTGCTAGGGCCTGTTTTGCGGTGTCGCTGAGGTCATTGCCCTGCTCTGCGAATACATCGTCGGCGAAGGTAGTCGGGTAATCATTCATGATACGAGCTCCTGAATGTGGGCGGCCATTTCTTCGGCGAGTGCTTGAGCGTTTGGCGCTTCTACCATAACGCGGGCAAGTGGTTCAGTGCCGCTCGGTCGTACGAGTATGCGGCCAGCAGCGCCGAGCTCGCTCTTTTTCGTCTGAACGTAGGCTTCCACCTCTGGTGTCTGCAGCTTGGTTTTGTCGGTAATGGCGAAGTTTACCAGTGCTTGCGGCACGCTTTGTACTTCATCGCTCCATTCGGCGAGTGATTTATGAGACGTTTTCAACACGCGTAAAAGTTGCACAGCGGCCAAAAGTGCATCACCGGTCGTGTTCAGGTCGGTCATGATGATGTGGCCAGATTGTTCCCCGCCGAGCGTGATACCGCTTTCGAGCATGTGTTCTAGTACGTAGCGATCACCGACGGCGGTACGGACCATTTTGACGCCGTGCGCGGATAACGCTTGTTCGACGCCGAGATTGGACATCACTGTTGCCACGACGGTCGGATTGCCTCGCCCCACGGCGAGCACGTACAGAATACGGTCGCCGTCGCACAGCCTGCCGCGCTCGTCGACGAGAATCAGCCGGTCGGCGTCGCCGTCGAGCGTAATGCCCATATCGGCGCTATGCGAAACGACCATTTCTTGGGCGGCGCGCGGGTCGGTGGCGCCGCAGGCGGCGTTGATATTGCGCCCGTTTGGTTCATAGGCAAACGGAATAACCTGCGCGCCAAGCCGCTCAAAAACGCGCTGGGCGATGCCGCAGGCAGCACCGTTGGCGCTGTCGACGACGAGCGTGGTTCCGTCGAAGCGTTCGCCTTCGGCCGAATGTACCAAGAAATCCTCGTATTGTTTTGCCAGCTCTGGTTTTGTTTCGTACCCTCCGCCCTCGCGGTCGGCCGTACCTTGCGTAATGGCGCGGCTGACTTTTTCTTCGATGTCGTCGGGCAGTTTGCCGCCGTCGGCGCCAAAGACTTTTATGCCGTTGAATTCGTAGGTGTTGTGGCTGGCCGTTATCATCACGCCGGCGACAAATGATTCGTTTTGCGCGGTCAGGTAGGCTAGGCCGGGCGTCGGCACTACGCCGACAAAGACAACGCGTACGCCGACGCCTTGCAGCCCTTTGGCGACGGCAGCGACAATTCGCTCAGATGACTCGCGCGTGTCGCATGCGAGCACTATATGTTCGCCAGCTTTTGCAAAATAAGCGCCAACGGCGCGGCCGATTGCCTCTGCGCCGCTGTCATCGAGCGGGTATTCGTTTGCCAGACCACGGACGCCGTCGGTGCCAAATAGTTCTCTGCTCATAAATGTATAGACTTTCTCTTGATTATTCCGCAGCTACCAGCATTTCGCCTAGCCGCGCACTAACTCATACTATCATGTGCGTGTTGGTCGAGCGAAAAAACCTGCGCGACTTTGTGCGCCAGACGCCACAACTTACGCTGCTCGCGGTTGAGTGTTTTGTTCCTTGGTCAATCGAAAGCTAAGTGTGGCTGATGATCCGTCGTGTTCCGTAAGTACTAGCTGTACATTATTTGCCTCGTGAACGACGCCAGTCCTATTAAAGCCCCTGAGACGAGGCAAATCACTCATACGGTCATTGATGGGGAAACCTACTAAAGCGAACGTTCCTGTTATGTCTCCGTCCGAGAGTGTGATTGTTGGAACCCTGACTTGTAAGGATTTATCGCCCGTAGAAGAACCTGTCTTGTCGCAAAGACGATCAGTCTCGCAGTATTTGTCATAGAGTGCCGCGTACGGGTCTGGCCCCCAAGAGATAAAGACGCGATCACCGAGTTCGTTATTCGGATTTTCTGTTTCTAATGCGAGAAGCTTATGCCCAGCCGTGTCTATAGCGGATAACGTAATCTGTTTATTTTGTTCTGCATATTCTACCATTTGCGCCGTGTTTAGCGTAATCACTTCATCTTCCCTGAGTAACCCTAACTCGTATAGTTCTGGGGGGGTAAAAAATTTGAGGAGGTTGTGCTTGGGCGTATCGTACATTCCAGCCAACCGGTCACGATAGCCCATCATGCTGTTCTGGTCTAGCGTAGGGTTGATCTCGCAGTCTGATACCTTCACGGCGTTTGTGCACGCCGCAACACCAGCGTGATCTAATCCTCCGGAATGGCCTAACTCATGTATTAAAGCGCGCCGGAAATGTATTCCAAAAGCAGTATTTGTGATAACGAGTGCATGATTGAACCCAGCAAACGCCACAGCCTCTTTACCTGTGCAGCTAGGTGCGTCAACCACGGCGACAGGTATAGAAGGGATAGAGTGTTCGCTTTGCGTAGAGGTGACTACGTCATAGATCTTCAACACGTCTCTATTGCTCTCCCTGTCGACACAGCCGTCATCCAGCCGTATGCTTTGCTTTGCTATTGTCACTTCGACAGCTGGGTTATATCTGCCATAGGTCGCCTCGCTGATACCATCCTGGATTTCTTGAGTAAAAGCCTCGTCTCCTTCTAGAATGTTTTTACGGTACGTTTCACTTATTGCTTTCATCACGGGATCGCCATCACTATCGGCTGGCGCAGCGTTTTCGACTGGAATATATATCATGTGTATACCGGCGTTTGCCTCTAGTAGCTCTCGCGTATCAAATGTGTTGTAGCCGGCAGGTGTCTCACTAGCAGCTGTGCGAGACGGAGTGGTCTCGCTGCTAGGTGTGATGACCGCAGATGACTCGGCTGGTTCATACGTGACAGGCTCTGCTTCTGCGCTGCAGCTGTTAAGTGTTGATGCTAATACCAAAGTAGCTACCGCGCCAACTAAACGATTTAGCCTTGATGGCTGGCTAGCCTCTGGAGATTGATCTCTAGGCGGTCCATGCTCAAACATAAACATAGTTTTTATATGATAGCAATAAAATTGTATTTTGTCAATAAATATTTTATGCTAGCCTATCCACCCACCATACACCCTGTGTGCATTCACTAAACTAGGAAAGAGTGAAAGATCTATCTCGCGCGCCGTCGGTACCAAATAGTTCTTTGCTCATGGTTATTTTCCTGTCACTTTTACAAATTTTTCGACGAGGAGACGAATGTCATCTTCGCTGTGCGCGGCGCCTATTTGCACGCGAATACGCGCTTTGCCTTTCGGTACTACCGGAAAACTGAAACCGACGACGTATATACCTTCGTCAAAAAGCCTTGCGGCTGTCTCGACGGCGGCTTTTTCTTCGGTGAACATAATGGGTGTAATCGGGTGCTTGCCGCCGGCCACGTTGAAACCGGCTTCGCTCATGCGCGTACGGAATAATGTGGTATTGTCGTTGAGCTTTTGGACGAGTTCAGGGTGTTTTTGGACGTATTCGAGCGCATAGAGCGACGCGCCGCACGTGCCGACTTCCATTGCGTTGCTAAAGAGATAGGTTCGCGAGCGTTGCCGCAAATAGTCCACGGCTTCTGCGTGGCTTGCAATGAACGCTCCGCCCGCTCCGCCGAGGGCTTTTCCGAACGTGCTGCTCAGAAAGTCAATGCGTCCTTCTGTGCCGGTGAGCTCTGGCGTGCCGCGTCCGGTTGCACCGAGTACTCCGGTGGCGTGCGCATCGTCTACCATAACCAGCGCTCCGTAGGCGTCGGCGAGATCGCAAATATCTTTGAGCGGCGCAATATGACCGTCCATACTAAAAACGCCGTCGGTGGCGATAACCTTCAGGCGTTTGCCGGCGACGCTTTTCAGTTTGGTTTCGAGGTCGGCCATGTCCATATGCGCGTAGATGAGTCGTTCTGATTTGGTAAGTCGAACGGCATCAATGATACTCGCATGGTTTAGTTCATCGCTGATGATGGCATCTTCTGGGCCGAAAAATGTTTGAAACAAGCCGACGTTTGCCATGAAACAGGACGAGTAGAGAATAGCGTCGTCCATACGGACGAACTCGGCGGTCGCTTGCTCTAGCTCTTTGTGGATATCTTGCGTGCCGCAAATGAAGCGCACGCTTGCTTGGCCGAAACCCCACTTTGCGAGTGCCGCGTCTGAGGCTTTGCGGATGCTGTCGCTGCCAGAAAAGCCGAGATAGTTGTTTGCGCAGAAGTTGAGTAACTTTTTGCCGTCGACGGTGATTTCGCGGCCCTGCGGACTTGTAATGACGCGCTCTTCTTTCCAGAGCGACTGGTCTTTAATGTTCTGCAGTTCGGTTTCGAGAATGGGTTTTAGCTGGGTGTACATCACTGCGCTCCTCTGTCACGATTGCATATTGAAAATGAGTTTGGGGTGCTTGTCCATTTTTTGTTCGAACACGTTTGGGTCAAATTCGCTCAGTTTGAGTACGGTGTCTTGTCCGCCATTCATGATTGTGTTCCACACACTGTCTTGTATGCCGTTACTTGCCTGAGAGAGGACGCGTTGAGAGATTTGCCAGGTGTGAAAAATTTCGCGGCCAATCACGCAATGGAGCGTAAGACCGGCAACGATAAGGCGCGGGAACTGCGGTATGACAAGGTCGCCGTCTTTAACGCCAAAGAGGACAATGTGACCGCCGCGGCGCGTGGCATCTATGGCGTTGTTGATACTGCTCGGCGGTCCGGCCATTTCGAGACTGACATCGACACCCTTGCCGTAGGTGAGCTCGCGTATGCGTTCAATAACATTTGGGTCGTGCTCCCAGGGGTTTGTCTTGTCTGATTGCTCGACGAGGATAGTTTCATCTGCTCCGCACTGAGCGGCAAGTACGAGGTTGGCGGCGCTGACGTCCACGGCAATGACTTTGGCAGCACCGAACTTTTGCGCGATGAGAATGCTAAAGAGACCTATTGGTCCAGCACCAAAGACTGCAACGCGCTGACCGCGGACATCCACTTTCGTCAGTGCGTGAATGGCATTGCCAAACGGATCCATGATAGCGGCGACTTCTGGGCGAATACGGCTGCTGTCTATGGCCCAGAGGTTTTTGGCTGGCAGCTTAACATATTCAGCAAATATACCGTCTATAGTGATGCCCAAAATAGCTTCGTTGACACAGACATTTGCCTCGCCTATGCGGCATTGATGGCACTTACCGCATGTGACGTGGCTGTCGCCAGAAACGAGACTGCCGACTTCGATTTTGGCAATGTTTTTTGGGTCGGGGTCCCAGTACAGCGAGTTTACTTTAGAGCCAACCTCTACGACCTCTCCGACAAACTCGTGTCCCACGACGCGCTGGTTTTTGCCATCGCGCGCGAGTGCCGCAAGAAACTGGTCTTTGAACGAGTTGCGGTACCAGAGACCGCGGTCGCTTCCGCACACTCCGGCATATTGTATACGGACAATTGCCGAGCTGGCGTCATCTGGGTTGTTTGCCTCGTCTAGCGACGGTTTTTCAAGTTCCGCGAGGGTAAACCCGCGGGATTCATCCCAGGACTGTTGAGCTGTGTCTATGACTAATCCGCGCATCGCTCTAGTTTCCTCCAGTCGTGTTCATAACTCCAGTATACGCGGTGTCAGCGATTTGTCGCCACAATTGGTTTTCGTCGCCAAACAAAACGCGCGTTTTAACAGAACGTGGTTAGGGCTGGGTTTGAACTGACGCGGCTAAAAGTGAAGCCGGTTTCCGTGAGCTTGCTTTCCAGTGCTGCTCGATCGGCGGCTTCGAAGCCAATCAAAACCTTGCCGATGTCGCTGGCGGTAAATCGGTAGTGAAACAGCGAAATGTTCCACGTGCTACCAACGGTGCTGAGAAATTCGCCGAGGGCGCCAGGGCGTTCGGGAAATTCGACGTGGTAAATCTCTTCGCCCGTGCTCGGCGCTGATCCGCCAATCATGTGCCGGACGTGTTCTTTGGCGATGTCGTCGTTGGACAGGTCGGTGTGAACAAAGCCGTTTTTGGTCATGTGTCGGAGCAGTTTTGCCTTGTCTTGGGCGTTTTGGACGGATATACCGGCAAGTACGTTTGCGTGATCGCGTGTGCGGAGCCGGTACGAAAATTCGCTAATACTGCGTTTGCCGACCACTGCGTCGCAAAACTCCAAAAACGCCCCAGGGCGTTCTGGCAGCCGCACGCTCACGAGGGCTTCCTTGCCGGAACCGATAAGCGTTCGTTCGGCTATTTGCTGCAGCCGCTCGAAACTGACATTCGCGCCCGAGCAAATAGCGACAGCCTGCGCTTCTGCGGGTAGCTCAAAGCTTTTTAGGCCAGCGAGAGCGAGTGCGCCGGACGGCTCAACGATACTTCGCGTTGCTTCAAAAGTGTCTTTTATGGCCGAACATATTTGGTCGGTCGTAACGGTGATGCAGCTGTCGACAAGCCGTCTGGCTGCGGCGAACGTGTGTTCGCCCACTCGTTTCACGGCTACGCCATCGGCAAATATTCCGACGTGCGCGAGCGTGACGCGTTCGCCTTTGGCGAGGCTTTTGGTCATGGAAGCGCTGTCGACCGGCTCAACTCCTATGATTTGTACATCTGGCCGCACTGCCTTGACGTAATGCGCAATGCCCGCTATGAGACCGCCGCCGCCCACGGGAACAAATATGTGCGTTACGTCTGGCAGTTGTTCAACGATTTCCTGCCCGATTGTGCCCTGTCCGGCTATGACGAGCGGATCGTCAAATGGGTGAATAAAAACGCGGCCGGTTTGTTTGATAATATCGGCGCACACGGCAGCTGCTTCTGAATAATTGTCGCCGGCGAGTACTACTTCGGCGCCGTAACTTTTGACTGCTTCAACTTTTATACTCGGCGTGGTGTTTGGCATGACGATGAGGGCTGATATGTGCAACCGCTGTGCGGCAAGGGCGACGCCTTGCGCGTGATTGCCTGCGCTGGCGGCGATAACGCCTTTCTTTCTCTGGGCTGGCGTGAGCCGGCACATTTTGTTGTAAGCGCCGCGTAGCTTAAAGCTATGAACTGGCTGGAGGTCTTCGCGTTTTAAATACACGGCATGGCCGCGCTGGCTGCTTAGTTTTGCGGCGCGCTCAAGCGGTGATTTGCGCGCTACGTCATAGACTCGCGAAGTCAGCACTTCTCGTACAATGTCACTGATACTCGTCGGACTCATGCGGTGTACTCCCGAAGGAGCGCAACGGCTTCGATTTCGACTAGGAGCGGGCGGTCTGCGACGCGCGGCAGTTCGGCCACAGCTATGCAGCTTCGAGCTGGTGCGACACCTGCTTTCGTGAACTCGGCCGCGTAGACTTCATTCATGGCGGCGTAGTGGCTCATGTCGGTCAAAAACACTGTGGTTTTGACTACCATGTCAAGCCCGCTGCCGGCCTCTTCGAGGACGTCGGCGAGGTTTTTGAGTGCTTGGCGCACTTGGGATTGCACGTCTGCTGGTGCTTTTCCTTCTACTGCTCCAATTTGTCCGGCGCTGTAGACAAAACCATTGGCCACTCGGCACGGACTATACGGCCCGTATGCTTGACTCATAGCATTGCTCCTTCTCTGTACTGTACGCGTGGCGTTTCAGGCTGATGAGAGGGTGTCGTTCCGTTATGGCCGGCGGCTGGTTCCGTCGCTTCGATCGAATCTTTGGCGTCAGCGTTGATTGCTTCAGATTTGCTGGCGTACGAACTATCGCTTGTGCCTCTTGATCTTAATGCTCTTACTGCCATGTATAGCTGAGCGGTTGTTGCTTCACCCTGTTCGAGGAGTTCCGTCGGGTCGCCTCCAGAAGCAGAGGTGGCTAAGATTTCAGTCCATATTACTTCGCGCTGTAGAGCGCTCTCTTGGGCTTCGCAAGGATTTCCTGAACCCTTACCTCCGCGCCCTGATGTTCTATTTCCGGCCATACTGGTACTCGTTTCTCGTTAAAGTTGTTTTCATGATGCAGCTGCCTCTACGGTTTGTGCGACGGCTACCCTTACGAAAAACTCTGGGACGCCGCCCGTATCTTCGGTTTCGAATATTGAACGCCGTACGCCTTCATGCCCAAGGTAGGTGTCTGCGTGTACCTCTACTGAGCTGGGCGTATACTTTTCTACTCCTGGTCCTGGCATGATATTGTTCTTTCTTCGTTACGTAATAATGAAAATTGGCTTCGGTTGAAGCCAATGTTTTCTGGGCTGCGCTGGCGAGTTTATGTTCTCGAGGCTTCAACCATGCTGAAGCACAGCCCCTGAAGGCCGAGAATAATAATCACGCTTTGCATAGTTGATCGCATAACCACCATTCAAACATACAACAATTTTCAGCGCAACCATTTTTACGATATAGTGAAGTTTATATGTCAAATACAGCACCCCTAGAACATCCCGACAGAAGCAGCGTTCTGCCAGAGCTATACACCAATTTTTACAGAAGTGGCATGAAACACGACAGCCCTACTGCGAGCAGACATGAAACGATTAGTTGCTGTGGCGGTTTTCAGATAGTAGCGGGTGGACGTTTGCGAGGGCCGTGTTGAGCGGATCGGTTTGGCTAGTTGCGTCTATGAGGGCGGAGATTTCCCGAAAGCTTATCGAAACACTCCAGCGCTGCTTGTGGCCAAGGAGCGTGACGTACTGGCTTTCTGCCGCGAAGCCGCGAGCCTGGAGCGTGCTGTGAAACGTCAAGCTTTGGTCAAAAATAGCATCATACTCGTCGCTCAGACCAGCTGCTTCGACTTCTGGCGGTGTGCTGTAACCGTAGCGCGGTGTAAGAGTTTGCAGCCGTATGTTTGCGTGTAGGTTTTTGGGTAAATCTAATACTTGCGCAAAACTGTCTAGGAAGTCCCATTCGTACTGAGCGCCAGCCAGCGCTCTGCCGCGCGGATAGCGTTGTACGTAGTCTAAAAACAGCCGAGATTTTATTTCGTATGGCCATGTTTCCACCACCGCTTTCACTTCGGAGAGTGGAAGATCGACCGATTCGTACAGCATGGCTGGTAAGAGATCAAGCTCGTTGCGTGGCGCGAAACGGACAAGTTTGACTGGTTCGGTAGTGCTCGCAAACCCGTTGGGGAGCTGTTGCAGAGTGTCTGTGTCGAGTTCAAGGCGTTCTCCTTGCGCGAGGAGCGCCCTGCTCTGTTCGTCGCTAGATGCGACGGGTAGGAGCGGCCGGAGGATTTTGAGGGCGGCTTCGTGGGCGAGCGACTTGCTGTGCAGATCGGGTGTTTCCGCTTGAAGGTGTTTTGCGAGCTTTGCGGCGAGTTGGCGCCGTGCACGGAGCAGGTGCTCTATGTCGTCGCAGTAATCACACTGAACGTCATCTGGAAGACTTTCTGGAGTGTAGTAGGGGATGTCTGGTTCGCTAGCGGATGCAGCGGTTTTTTCTTGTAAGATTTTGGCGGCAGGACTTGTTGCTAGTAGGTCGGCAATGGGGGTTGGTTCTTCCTCGGCTGTTTCGTCCAAACTTAAAAATGTTGCTACATGCTTCCAGACATCTTGAAACACCTCGTCGACACTGTCAGTTGCGTACACGACTGGCATGTTTCGCTGCTTTGCTTCCCAGAGGTAGCCAGCACGTATGCGTTCGAGTGTTTCGGGGCTGAGCGTGTCAAAGCGTTCGGTTTCGCCGCGGCTTTGTATGCGTTGCTGGATGGTTTGTACGGGAGCATCAATGACAATAGTCAGGTCTGGCCACATATCGCCCACCGCAAACGAAATAATGTCGTTGAGCCGCTGGTAGTCTGGCACATCACCTCGACCGTAAAACTGCACGGCCAGCGTGGTGAGATAACTACGGTCGACGATGACAACCTCACCGTTGTTGCGGGCGGTGCGAACTGTTTCGAGCGATTGGCAGCGAGCGGCGTTGTACAACAGTACTTCGGTGCGCGTGTTCATGGGGTAGTTTGGGTCTTGCGTGAGGCGGCGAATTTCCTGTGTAGTCGGGTCGGCTTGGCCGTCTGGTTCGTGCATGATTCGAACCGCTTGTCCTCGCCGCTTTAGCTTGCGCGCCAACAAGCCGGCTATAGTCGATTTCCCGACACCTTGAATACCTTCCAGTACAATATATTTGCCACGCTCCATAGTTGTATAAATAGTATATCCAACCAAGTGTATTTGTACACCCCAGACTGTTCATGTACGCGATTTGTTCGCGTATTCGGTGCATGTTCGATGTATGCGCTTGGCTATGGCCGCGAAACGCCGACACAAATGCCCTCGTCATATCACCGCGCAAAAACTCATAACAAATATGTCGCGATTGCAACACATTTGTTATGAATATCGTGAAGCGTTTCGTGAAGCGTTTTTGGGTGACTCGGATCGGAGTGTGGGGCAGATAAGTGACCGAAGTGCAAAAGCGCGAGCGAGAAAATACGTGAGGGCTGTACCGAGTAAGTACGGTCTGTGCACGAGGTGCTATACTGGGGCAATGATAGCGATGGTTGTGGCGATGGCAGAAAATGGAGTTATAGGCTCGCGGAGCGACTTGCCTTGGTACTTGCCTGCCGACCTGCGGCATTTCAAAAAGCTCACCACTGGCAAAACCGTCGTCATGGGTCGGACGACATTTCAATCTATCGTCGCACGCCTGGGTAGGCCGTTGCCGCAGCGTCGTAATGTCGTGCTTACCCGCGACCAATCGCGAAACTATTCATGACGTCTCGAGCATTGCCCCGCTTGCCGACGACGTGTACGTCATTGGCGGTGCTCAGGTGTACGCCGCGGCGCTAGAGCTGGCGGATGTGCTGTATGTGACGGAAGTTCATGCGGTCATTGACGGCGATGCTCACTTCCCTGCCATAGATGCAGCTCGGTGGCGCGAAGTGAGTCGAGTGCGCCACGCAGCAGACGCAAAAAATCAGTATGACTATGATTTTGTTGTCTACGAACGCCGCCACCCGTAGGCTGGGTGTGCTGAAACTGTCTTGCAAGGGGTTATTTGTTTGGGATGGGTCAAGAGCCTTGTCTGGGCTGTATACTTAAGCGCATGACTATGTTAGCTCCCACGGTGTTGCCTGCTGAAACGTTGCGTGCGATTGCCGAAAAATACGGCTACGATGCGGCGGTGATTGATCGGCCGCAAAGCGGATATCGCAATACTTCGTTTCGTTTTCGTACCACCCGGGGCGACGATTTGAATTTTATACTGTACAAACGCGAACCGGATGTGGTGCGGCTTATTCGCCGTACCAATGCCTTGGGCGGCTATGTGAGTGAGCGTGGTCTACCGGTGCGGGCGCCGGTAGACGCACGCGTGCTTCGAGTCGGTCAGCGCTACGGGGCGCTGTATCAGTATCTCGGCGGCGAGACAATTCCGTGGGAAGCGTATGCCATGAAGCACATCAAACTGCTTGGTATGGCGATGGCGCGATTTCATGCCGCGGCGCGCGGGTTCGAAGGTGATTTGCTTGACATAGAAGACGTCTACGCGGCCATCGTTTTGCGCATGAGTGCGTACTTTGGCGATGCAAACGTGGAAAGAGCGCTCCGCGACAAGCTGGGCGTGGCAGTTGATGTCCCTGATTTTATGGCGCTACTTGACCAGACGCGTCGCCTGCCAGCGCGCGCGGTGCTGCACATGGATCTGGTGCGCAGCAATGTGCTGTTTCGCGGAGCGAGGACCGGCGATAGCTTTACGGTAGGCAATACCACACTGTCGGGGATACTCGATCTAGAAAAAGCGGCTCGCGGGCACGTCTTGTTTGACGTGGCGCGCAGCTTGGCTTTTTTGTTGGTAGATTGCGCCAAGCCTGAGGCAAGTGTGCGCCGCTATTTTTTGGAATCCGGCTACCGCAAACGCGGCGAGCAAAACATGCAGCCTGTTCGGCTACCGTCTGGCGACATGCTCGAATCGCTGATTACGCTATTTTTGACCTATGATTTTTACAAATTTTTGCGCCAAAATCCATATGAATCTCTACCAGAAAACCATCATTTCATGCGCACGGCCGCTGTGCTGCGGGCGCGAAAAGTGATACAATAGTACTGACAAAAAAGAGAGGAAATGTACATGGCTGACGCGGCGTGGAAAAAACGTTTGATTTCGCAGAGTGATTTATTGGCGCTGCATGAAAAATTGCGGGAGACTGGCAAAAAAACGGTTTTTACGGCTGGTAGCTGGGATCTAATTCATGCTGGACAATGCCGTTACTTGGAGCGGGCCAAGCAGTACGGAGATGTGCTGGTCGTCGGCGTTAGTAGTAACGATGCTATCCGCCGCGTCAAAGGCCCGAACAAGCCGATCCTAGACGAAAAAATCCGTGCCGAAATGCTGACGTTCCTTAAGTCGGTCGACTATGTCACCATACTGCCGGAACCGAGCTGCGTGCCGACGCTGGGCTTACTCAGGCCGGATATCTACGTTACGGTCAAAGAAGATTGGACGAGCGAGTACAAAAATTCCAAAGAATACAAGACGGTTACGAAATATGGCGGAGAGGTCATGGTGGTCGATCGCCAATCAACTAGTGTTTCGACGACGCAGATACTGCAGCGTGCTATTGGCGGTGCGCTGTCTGATACGCTAAAGGATTTTATGCAGTACCGAAAAGACCCGATCAAAGAAAAGAAGTAAACAATCATGCTTTCGCCTGAGCAAGCCAAACAAGAAGAAGCTTACAGAACCGCTCGGACCAGCGGTGCCTATGATGGTATTTGGCAAAATGTCGGGCGCTGCGTGTTTTGTGACCACGATCAGACACAGCGGCATCACGAAATCTACCAAGAAGCCGATGTCTACATGACTGTGCCAGCCTACGCGTATATCGACGGGCATTTGCTGGTTATTCCGCGTCGGCACGTCTGTTCGGTCAAGGAGTTGACGCCTAGCGAGTGGGAGGTGATGCGAAAAATGTTTTATCTGGCCAAGAAAATGATGCGCGAAGCGTACGGCATCAAAGGCATGCAGATTGTCCAAAAAGACGGCCGAGATGCCCAAAGCACGGTCGAGCACCTGCATTTTCACTGCATACCGTTTGATGGCCCAGATCTTTCGACTTGGCATTATCGAGAGCTCAAAAACACTCCGTATGAAAATGCCGAAAAATACCGTCAAGACCAGAAAAAAATGATGCAGCTGGTAAAGCGTTACCAGAAAAAGTACTCAAAGTCATGACACAAGACAACGTGTTTATTGCCCCACTGAAAAAACTAGCCAAGGCGTCAAAAGCTCAGCTTGGCGGTGTGGCCTGTTTCGTGCTGAAAAACGGCGCGATTATTTCCAGCGGGCTCAATCATAATCCTACCGGGAAGCCCATGGAGATGCTCGTCGATGGCAAGCTTGTATCGCGGCCCGAAGTAGTGCACGCTGAGGTGGCTGCAATTCAGGCGGCCACAGCCAACGGCGTTGACCTTGCCGATGCGACACTATTACTGACGATGTCGCCGTGTATCAAATGTGCCCAGCAGATCGTCAAGACCGATATTGCCAGAGTTCACTATTTGTACGAGTGGTGGGACAAGGCGGGGCTCGATACATTACGCGCAGCAAACGTGAAGGTCAAGAAAGTGAGACAAGAAAAATGAGCGGCACCAAAAGACATCCAGAATATGAGTACCTAGAGCTGATGGCTCGGATATTACAAGACGGCAGAACCAAAAAGACACGCGGTATCCACGACATCAAAAGCGTGTTCGGCGCGCAGGTTCGTTTTGATATGCGCGCTGGTTTTCCTCTGCTGACAACCAAAAAAATGCCATTCAAGATTTTGCTGCACGAACTGCTGTGGTTTATTTCTGGCGATGATAGTGTCAAATACCTGCACGAACATAATATTAAGTACTGGGACGGGTTTTTGCACGAAGGTTCGGACAGCTTGGGGCGTATTTACGGCGTGCAGTGGCGGCACTGGCGTCGCCCTGACGGCACGGAGTTCGATCAGCTGCAGTGGGCAATCGATGAGATCAAAAATAACCCTGATAGCAAAGGCATTATTGTTAATGCCTGGAACGCTGGCGAACTGAGTGAAATGCGGTTACCGCCCTGCCATACGATGTTCCAGTTTGATGTTACGAAGGGCAAGCTGCGGTTGCAGTTGTATCAGCGAAGCTGGGATGTCTTTCTGGGTGCGCCGTTTAATATTGCTCAATACGCGATGTTGCTGCACATGGTAGCACATGTGACCAATCTAGAGCCGCGCGAGCTGGTGATTGCCGCTGGTAACGCGCATCTCTACAAAAACCACCTGGATGTGGCCAAGCAGCAATTGCGCCGCAAGCCGCTGCCGTTGCCGACGCTGAAGATTGTTGGCGATGTGCAATCGATCGATGATTTTCGCGAAGAAAACTTTGTGCTTGAAAACTATCAGGCGCACGATCGAATCAAGACTGACCTGGTTATCGTCTAGTTTGTCTGGGCTATGATATCGCGGTAGACGCGGGCGTGTTCGGCGGCCATGTGGTCGGCGGTAAAAGTCGTTTCGTATACTTGGCGGCAGGCAGCGCGATCAATGTGCGCAATCTCGTCGATGGCGGACGCTAGCCGTGCTATGGTCGACGGCTCATCGAGCTCGCCGTTGTCGGTGTAGCGCTTGGCGACAACGATGCCAGTTTTGCCATGCTGGACGACTTCGGGTAACGCGCCGGAGTCGAGCGCAATGACTGGCGTGCCGCAAGCGAAGGCTTCTAGCGACACCATGCCAAATGGCTCATCGAACAGCGACGGGACTAGTAGCGCACGAGCGTTCGCCAAGAACGCTTGTTTTGCGGCGTTATCGCCGATGAAACCGTCGTAAGTAATAGCGGGGTCATTTAAGCACGGCTCGATCTTCTCGCGCCAGTAGGTGTCTTTGCTGACCTCGGCATAGTGTTTGCCTGCAATGCGCAGGCGCAAAGGTGTCGCGGCCGATTGATTGTAGTGCTGCAAAGCGGCTATAGCTAAGTGAACGCCTTTTGGCTCGATAATCCGTCCCATGTAGGCGACGTAGTCGTTTGTCGGCGCGTCGACCGGTGTCAATTCGGCTGCGTCTAAGCCGTGATATATGTTCCCTGCCCAGTTGGTGTCTTTTGGCATGCCGTGCCGTTGAGCATAGGAGAGGCTTAGCCAGCGAAGGCTTTTGTATTTTGGAAAATTATTCTTGTACTTTACGAGGAAGTTGAACGGATCGTGGTGTGTGAATACAACTGGCTTACGACACAGCGCTGCAAACGGCAG
>PDWI01001533.1_pt1 | contig 36289 bp, 31 predicted proteins | sample 1430891 | NCBI WGS metagenome assembly PDWI01 (sample SAMN01162508, study PRJNA174530) | Oral metagenome, whole genome shotgun sequencing project. | biome: Marine environment; feature: Marine mammal; material: Swab sample of the gingival sulcus; isolation source: swab sample of gingival sulcus... | reverse complement strand
GAAGCGGCCATGCTTCATGGTGCAGATGGCCCCGCAGTGGGGGCAATCGGGGTTTGCCATTGATGAGTCCTTTCATCCGTGAAGGGAGATGCCACGGTAGCACACCTCGGCCACCCACAGCCAGGGTCATCAGTTAGCATGCAATGATCCGGAGACTGCGAACAGGAGATGGCGAACAGTGAGCCACAGCTTCCGTGACGACTACAGTGAAGGTGCGCATCCGCGTATCATCGCCGCTCTTGCCGACACCAATGGCGCGCAGCAGAGTGCCTACGGCAACGACACCTACAGCGACGAGGCACGAGCGCTGATTCGTGCCGCGATCGGTGGCGGGGACGCGCTGATTCGCCTTGTCGCGAGTGGCACCCAGGCGAACATCCTCTGCATTGCGAGTGCTCTGCGCCCGCATGAAGCCGTGATCGCACCCACTTCGGGCCATGTCGCGGTGCATGAAACCGGTGCCATCGAGGCCACCGGTCACAAGATCATCACGGTGCCGCCGGAGAGCGGCAAGCTCACGCCCGACAGCATCGACGCCGCGCTGGCGGCCAATGCCCATTTCCCGCACATGGCGAAGCCGCGTCTGGTCTATGTCACGCAGGCCACGGAGACGGGCACGATCTACTCGAAGGCCGAACTCGAAGCCATTGCTTCACTCTGCCGCTCGCGGCATCTGCTGCTGCTGCTCGATGGCGCGAGGCTGGGCGCTGCGCTTGCCGCCGACGGCAATGACCTCGGGCTGGCAGACATCGCCGAGCTTGCCGACCTGTTCTGGATCGGGGGTACCAAGAACGGTGCGCTGCTGGGTGAGGCAATCGTGATTCCGAACCCCGGACTGCACGAGGATTTCGAGTGTCACATCAAGCAGCGCGGGGCACTCCTTGCCAAGGGACGCCTGCTCGGTCTGCAGTTTCGCACCCTGTTCGAGGACGGTCTCTATCTGCAGCTGGCGCGACATGCGAATGCCATGGCCGCGCGACTGTCGCGTGGCCTGCAGGAAATGGGTATCGCGCTCGATGCGGAAACCGAGACCAATCAGCTCTTTCCGATACTGCCTGATGCGTTGATCGCGTTGTTGCAGGAGCACTTTGCCTTCTACGTCTGGGCGCCACACGAGAACGATCATTCGGTTGCGCGGTTGGTGACGTCCTGGGCAACGCGGGAAGAACACGTGGACGCGTTTCTTGATGCCGTCGTGGCGTAGCGAGGCTTCACGCCGCCCGAATGTGGAGACACTGCATCCTGTCGAACACGATCCCTCGTCGGTCAGGTTTTCTTCTTGCCGACCTTGCGGTGTTTCCTGTTCCTTTTCGTCGTCTTGCGCCGTTTCGGAGGCTCGGGTTCAGGTTGCTTCGTGCCGGCAGGCGAAGCGTCGATTCGTGTCATGGCAAGTCTTCTGCCGCAGACCCAGGCACGCTTGAGATCCCGCAGGATCGGTTTCGGCATGCCGACGGGCAGTGCCACGGTGCTGTGCTCGGCATCGATGCGAATCCGCCCGATGAATCGCGGATCGATGCCTGCTTCGTTGGCGATGGCACCCACGATGTTCGCTGCCTGCACGCCGTGTTCGCTGCCGACCTCGACGCGGTAGCGTTCGGTTTCCGGATCATCGTTCCGGTGTCGCTCCACGCGTCGTTTCTGCTTGCCCTGGTTGCTTCCTGTCGGGCGGTCACGTTCCGGCTTCACCCGCCCCTGGCTGTCACGTTCCGGCTTTTCCCGTTCCTGGCTGTCAGGCATCGCCATTTTACGCTCCGACCTTTCCCGCCCCTGGTGGTCACGCATCGGCCTTTCCCGTCCCCGGCTGTCAGGCATCGGCGTTTTACGCCCCGACCTTTCCTGTCGCGGTTTTTCCTGCCCCGTCTTCTTTCGTTCCCGGCGCTCATGCGCTGACTTCTCCCGTTCAGATCTGCCACGAGCTGACTTTTCCCGTTTCGATCTGTCACGGGCTGACTTTTCCTGCTGGCGGCTCAGCAGCAGGGGTTCGTCGCCGATGGAAAGCTGCGCAAGCGCTGCCGCCACGCGTTCGATCGGCACACCCTGTTCGTGTACATGGTCGCCGATCAGTTGCTCGAGAAGCTCGAGCGAGCGTTGCCGGTCGGGGTCGTCGTCCTGCAGTGTCGTCGTGATCCGTGCCTTGAAATCACGGATGCGCCTGTCATTGACGCGCTGGATGCTCGGAATCTCGTAGGGTCTGATGTCGTTTCGCGTCGCCTTCTCGATGGCCCGCAGCAGGCGGCGCTCGCGCGGTGCGACGAAGAGGATCGCGTCACCTTCGCGACCGGCGCGCCCGGTTCTGCCGATGCGGTGCACGTAGGCTTCGACGTCGTGTGGCATGTCGTAGTTGATCACGTGAGTGATGCGTTCCACGTCAAGCCCGCGAGCCACCACATCGGTGGCAACCAGCAGATCGGTGCGGCCCGTGCGCAGCTTGTCCACGATATGCTCGCGCTGCTTCTGGGCCATGTCGCCGTGCAGCGCCTCGGCAGCAAAGCCGCGTGCCTGCAGTTTCTCGGCAAGTTCCACGGTGGCGTGGCGCGTGCGCACGAACACGATGATGCCGCCGAAGTGCTCGACATCGAGAATGCGGGTCAGTGCGTCGAGCTTGTGCATGCCGGAGACGAGCCAGAAATGCTGGCGGATGTTCGCCGCCGTACGTTCTTCGGCCTTGATGCTGATTTCCGCCGGGTTCCGGAGATGACGCTTCGCGATGGCCCGAATCGGTGCAGGCATGGTGGCCGAGAAGAGCGCAGTCTGGCGCGATTCGGGCGTCTGTTCGAGTATCCATTCGACATCGTCGATGAAACCCATGCGGAGCATTTCGTCGGCCTCGTCGAGCACCAGGGTGTCGAGCCCGGCGAGCGACAGGGTGCCGCGCCGGAGGTGATCCATGATGCGTCCGGGAGTGCCCACGACTACCTGCACCCCCCGAGCAAGACCGCGGATCTGATGACCGTAGTCCTGCCCGCCGTAGATCGGCAGGACGTGCATGCGCGACAGGTGGTGCGCGTAGCGTGTGATTGCCTCCGACACCTGAATGGCAAGTTCCCGGGTCGGCGTCAGCACCAGTGCCTGAACGTGCCGGGCGCGCGGCTCGATTCGCGCCAGTATCGGCAGGGCAAAGGCGGCGGTCTTGCCGGTACCGGTCGGTGCATGGCCGAGCACGTCCCGCCCTTCGAGCAGCGGCGGGATGGTGGCGAACTGAATCGGGGAGGGGGTTTCGTAGCCGACGTCGCCGATCGCGCGCAGCAGTGGCTCGGGCAGTTCGAACTGCCCGAAGCCGGGTATCGTGTCATTCATTCAGGTCACCGCTGCGCGCTGGTTGAAACGCGCTTCGCGCCAGGTTTCGTTTGTCGTGATGAATTCGAGGACATCCACTGCCTGCATGAGTTCATCCTTACCGATGAACAGCGGGGTGATGGCAAAGCGCATGATGTCGGGCGCGCGGAAGTCACCGATGACACCGTTGGCGATCAGTGCCTGCATGCAGGGATAGCCATGCTCGCAACGGAAGGCCACGTGGCTGCCACGTTGGTGCGGGTTGCGCGGGCCGGCGAAACTCACACCCGTGCAGCGTGATTCCACTTCGCTGATGAACTCTTCGCCAAGCGCCATGGCGCGTTCATGCACGTCGTGGATGTCGGCGTGGTTCCAGACATCGAGGGCGGCATCGAGGAGGGAAAACGCGGCGATCGACGGCGTGCCGATGCGCATGCGCTCGATCCTGCCGGGCATCGGGCGGTAGTCGGTATCGAAGTCGAAGGGTGCTGCGTGACCGTACCAGCCGGAAAGGGCGGGTTCGACCGCATCCAGCAGGCGTGGTGCCACATGGATGAAGGCCGGCGAACCCGGGCCGCCGTTGAGGTACTTGTAGGTACAGCCCACGGCGAAGTCGGTATCGTTGCCGGCCACGTCCACGGGAATGCCGCCGGCCGAATGCGCGAGGTCCCAGACCACGATTGCACCGACGGCATGAGCCTTCTCGATGATGGCCGCCATGTCATGTCGTCGCGAGGTACGGTAGTCCACCTCGGTCAGCATGACCACGGCAACCTCCTCGTTGATGCTGTCCAGCACCGCCTCCGGTTCGGGGATGCGAAGTTCAAGGCCATCGTCCCTGAGCTTGATGAGGCCCTCGACCATGTAGAGATCGGTGGGAAAGTTGCCCCTGTCGGAGAGAATCACCCTGCGGTCCGGTACCAGTGCGAGTCCGGCAGCGACGGCCTGGAACACCTTGATCGAGAGCGTGTCGCCGACCACGCAGCTTCCCTGCGGAGCACCGATCAGCCGCCCGATGCGGTCGCCGAGCGTGTTGCTCTGCGTGAACCAGTGCTTCGTGTTCCAGCCCCTGACGAGTTCGGTTTTCCACTCCTCGTGGAGGAATCGGGCGATGGCGTCGGGCGCGGTCTTCGGCATCGGACCGAGCGAGTTGCCGTTGAGATAGATCATCCCCGCGGGGATGTCGAACATCTCGCGAGTTCGGGTGAAATCGGTCATCGTCGCGCTCGGAACCAGTCATGAAGATGGCAATCGGTGACGCTGTCGCAGCGCAGCCGGCTGCCTCGTCATCGGCGCCATGTTGCGATCGCGAGAGACCGCTTGTCAATCGTCACACGACGCACCTCTGACCGAAACTGTGACGCATCCGACAGCCGGGCGCGGTACCATACACGGAGGCGTCCGGTCGGGCCTGATCGGCAGCCCAGTCCGGTGTCCGCACCGATTGTCCGGATCCGACAGAAACCCAGACCATAACAGGAAGCCTTCAGTGTCGGCGTCACCGCACTTGTTGAACAGACTCCGACTCTCCTTGCTGCGTGCCGACCGTGCCGTTTTCGACTGGCTGTTGCTGCAGAGAAAGCGCCGGTATGTGCTGTCGGCGGCCAGATTCATCTCGTGGACAGGCGACGGCTATGTGCCGATCATCACGGCAGCAATCTGCCTGCTTCGGGCGACGCCCGATTCCGTCTCGCTCGCGCTCACCTTCGGTCTCGTGTACGCGATCGAGCGCTCGCTCTACTTCATTCTGAAGAATGGCGTGAAACGCCTGCGACCCTCCGATGCGGATGCGTCGGTGCTGGCCAGTGTCATCCCACGCGACAAGTTCAGTTTCCCGAGCGGACACGCATCGGCCGCTGTGCTCTATGCCTCGGTCATGGCCAGCCACTATCCGACTCTCGCCTTGCCGCTCGGCATCTGGGCCGCCGCTGTCGGCGTGTCGCGCATCCTGTTCGCGGTGCACTACCCGAGTGATGTGCTTGCGGGGACTCTGCTGGGTTTCATGGTGTTCCTGATCTTCGGCTGACGGTACCTGCCGTGGCAATCGTGATGGTCATGGCACTGCAGGAATCCCGGCGCTGCAGGAATCCCGAAACGTCGTTCGACAACGGCGGTTTGACGAACGAAACGTCATCCGCCCATACTTTCCGTAACCATTGCTTTCGAGGCGAGACATGGCAGACATCAACAGGAATCTGATTGCGGGCAACTGGCAGGAAGGCGAGGACACGATCGAGGACCGCAACCCCTCGGAACTCGGCGACCTGATCGGTGTGTTTGCGCAGGCCAGCGGCGATCAACTGGAAGCGACGCTGGATCAGGCACGCATTGCGCAGGCCGAATGGGCTGGCTACGGCATCGAGCGCAGACAGGCCGTGCTCGATGCCATCGGTCGCGAGCTCATGTCACGGGCAGAAGAGCTTGGCACCCTGCTCAGCCGTGAAGAGGGCAAGCCTCTGGCCGAAGGCAAGGGCGAAGTATTTCGCGCCGGGCAGTTCTTCACCTACCATGCCGCCGAATGTCTCAGGCAACTCGGCGAGAATGCCGACAGCGTGCGACCCGGTATCGAAATCGACGTGCGCCGTGAAGCCGTCGGCGTGGTGGCCGTCATCAGCCCCTGGAACTTTCCGACCGCCACTGCCTCATGGAAGATCGCGCCAGCGCTCTGTTACGGAAACGCAGTGGTGTGGAAGCCCGCGAATCTCACACCGGCATCGGCCGTGGCACTCACCGAGATCATCGCGAAGCAGGATATTCCGACGGGGCTCTTCAGCCTTGTCATGGGTGCGGGGCGCAGCGTGGGGCAGCGGCTCGTGGAGAGCCCGAAGGTCAACGCCATTACCTTCACGGGGTCGGTGCCCGTAGGCAAGGGTATCGCCGCGGCCGCCATCAGGAACCTCACGAAGGTGCAGCTGGAGATGGGTTCGAAGAACGCCTTCGTGGTAATGGACGATGCCGATCTCGATCTTGCCGTAACGCATGCTCTGGGTGGTGCCTTCGGCGGCTCGGGACAGAAGTGCACCGCGTCCTCGCGGCTGGTGGTGCACGAGGCCATCCACGATGCCTTCGTCGAGAAGCTCGTGGCGGGTGCGCAGGCGATGAAGGTCGGGCATGCACTCGAAGAAGGCGTGCAGATGGGGCCCGTGGTCAGTCAGCAGCAACTCGACGACAATCTGGCTTACGTGAAACTCGGGAAATCCGAAGGTGCCGAGCTTGCCTGTGGAGGTGTACGCCTGGACATGCCATACGATGGCTACTACATGGCGCCCGGTGTATTCCTGAACACGGACAATGGCATGCGCATCAATCGCGAAGAGATGTTTGCGCCGCTGACTGCCGTCATCAAGGTGGGGAGTTACGAAGAGGCTCTCGCCGTGGTCAACGACACTCATTTCGGTCTGGTGGCCGGTATCGCCACCGGAAGCCTCGCACGCGCCACGCACTTCCGGCGCAACGCCCGCACGGGCGTGGTGACGGTGAACCTGCCCACGGCAGGCACCGACTACCATGTGCCCTTCGGCGGACGCGGCGACAGCTCCTACGGTCCGCGCGAGCAGGGCAAGGCTGCGGCGGAGTTCTACACCGTCGTCAAGACCGCCTACATCAGCGCCGGTACACCATGAGCAGGAACCGGCGCTTCCCGCGCATGAACCCGGGTTGCATGTACCGCCACCGTGCCGGCAGGGATGCCGCGCGCAAGTTCCCGCGGCGTCTGGGCTGCGTCAACCCATGATCATCGACGGACTGCAGTACGCCAACTGGTCGGAGAAGATCTTCCGCGAACTGCGCGCAGGCGGCGTGGATGCCGTTCACGTCACCATTGCCTACCACGAGAACTTCCGCGAGACGGTACTGAACTTCGAGCGCTGGAACCGCTGGTTCGAGCAGTATCCCGATCTCGTCATGAAAGGCCTCTGGGCGAGCGATGTCGACAAGGCTCGTGACAGCGGGCGTACGGCAATCTTCTTCGGCTTCCAGAACCCGTCGCCCATCGAGGACGACATCGGCCTCGTCGAGATCCTGCACACACTCGGTGCCCGTTTCATGCAGCTCACCTACAACAATCAGTCGCTGCTGGCGACGGGCTGTTACGAAGACGAAGATACAGGCCTGACCCGTATGGGAAAGCAGATCGTCAGGGAAATGAACCGCGTGGGCCTCGTGGTCGACATGAGCCACTCGGCCGACCGCTCGACCATCGAGGCCGCGGAGTATTCGCAGCGCCCCATTGCCATCACGCATGCCAATCCGCACGACTGGCACCCGGCGCTGCGCAACAAGCGCGATGCGGTGATCCGTGCGGTAACCGGGAACGGTGGCATGTTCGGCTTCTCGGTGTATCCGCATCATCTCGCGGGAAAGTCCGACTGTACCCTCGAGAGCTTCTGCGAAATGATCGCGCGAACCGCCGAACGTTACGGAGTGCAACACCTCGGCATCGGTACCGACCTCTGTCAGGATCAACCCGACAGCGTGGTGGAGTGGATGCGTGTCGGGCGCTGGACGAAGGCAATCGACTATGGCGAAGGCTCGGCCAGTGCTCCGGGTTTTCCACCGATGCCGTCATGGTTTCATGACAACCGGGATTTCGGGAACCTTCGCGAAGGGCTCCTGAAGACGGGCTTCGGCAACGACGAAGTTGACGGCATCATGGGTGGCAACTGGTATCGTTTCTTTGCCGAGAGTTTCCTGCCGATGGAGGCGGCTGCCGGGTAGATTCTCTGCCTCGTGCAGGCTGGGTCGGTGCGGCCAGTGGACAACGAGAGGTAAGACGATGAAAGCGATCGCATGTCGCGAAGCGAAGCAGGTGATGCGTCTCGAGCGTCTCGGTTCCTTCCATCAGTCGCGTCTCTCGTTCATGCGCATCCTGACTCGTCGCATGGCGCGGGATCACTGGGGTTTCGAACGAACGGCCTTCGAGATCGATGCGCAGGGTATCGGCCATGCCGTCTACACGGCGCACGCGCCTGCACACTCGTATTCACTGGTTGCCTTCGCTCACGAACTGCCGCCCGAGCAGCGTTCGGATCGGGTCATCGCCGAAGCCTGGGATGCCACCTTCACGCTGTTCGATGGCGTGCCCACGGCAGAGGACATCACCCGCCTGTCGGCGAACGTGCCCCGACAGGAAGCCGGGCGGGTCAGTGACACGGAACTGTCGCTGTCGCGCGCCAATCGTTCGGTACGGCTCTGGGAGTACGTGGTATCGAGTCTTGCGGCGGGCCGGCAGCCCGAGGCCGAACAGGTTGCCGCGGTCGGCTATCTGATGCGCACCACGGCCGTCTATGGTTCGGGCAAGTTCGGCGCGGCGGATCGCGAAACGGTGGCCGATCGGCCCGAGTTCCTTGCTCCCTTTCAGGTCGAGATGCTGTCGGTGTACCTGACGCGCTGGTTCGTGATCGATCTCGTGCAGCACATGGCCGATGCGCGTGCCGATGCACAAGCCGACGGGCAGGCGGCACGACTCGATCCGGCGATTGCACGCTCGCTCGGCATCGGCAATTCGACCGGGCTCGGCATGGCGCCGTTTCTGTTGAACCATCCTCTGCTCATCCACAACTGGATCAGCGCGCGGGAGCGGGCCCTGCAGACGGTGCGATCGATCGGAAGCGCCAGTGACGAGGAAATCCTGCTGTTCCGTCAGCTTCTGAGGCGTGGCGCACGGACGATTGCCAGCTGGCGCTCGGCGCATCCGCTTCAGCGGGAAAGGATTGCGGCACTGCGAACCGATCTCGCCAGCATCGACGACTGGCTGTCGCGCACGGATCTCACGGGCGATCACCCCTGGGACTCACTCCATCGCTGGGCGGAGGCTGCGTTGTCCACCGAGGGGCAGGAGTGGCTCGCCTCACTGATGCTGGAGCCCTACGGTGCGCTGGTGGACGTCGAGGCCGATACCATGGCGGATCGCAGCACCGATGGCATCCGTATCGACGGCCGCATGACGGTCGGTGAATTGCGCGGCCTGTTGTCCGAGGTCTACGACTGGGCACTCGCCATCGACTGGCGCGTGCCGAATACCCGAGCCCGTGCCTGGTACGTGTCGGAAGAGAAACTCGAGCCGCGTCTCGGCGAGCGCTTCGAGGAGCCGATCGAAGCGTACGAGCAACCACTGGCACCGGGCCGTGATGCGGCAACGCTGTTCGACGCACTTGCGGCATGGCCGGAAGACACCGACATGGCCACGTTCCTGCTCCGTCATCCCGAGCATCGCCATATCGTGCGTCGGGTGCAGATCGTTGCCACCGCACCTTATGCCGAGATTCGCGACAACACCATCTCGGCAGACCTTCTGCCCATCGACATGCTGCGCTGCAAGCTGTCCTTCTTCGGTGCCACGCAGTTCGATCCGCGTTCGGATCGCTGGATTCGCATCTGCATGTATGCCGGCGCTCCCTTGCCACAGGAACTGACGGCAGAAAACGCCGAGTTCTGGGTGTATCCCGCCGCGGATGCGGATGCAGGTGCAGGTGCAGGTGCAGGTGCGGACATGGATACGGATGCGGATATGGATTCGGATATGGATGCAGACATGGATGCTGCGTCGAGCCATTCGCTCAACGAGATCGAAGTGCTGTGCAGGCGCGCGGCACGCGGCACGGGGCTGTCATGGGGATTGGCGGAAGAAGCAGGCAAGATGGCGCGCTGGTTGTCCGGACAGGGCTTGCCCGGGCCCGATCTCCTCGTACGCCTGCTGGATGAGACCGACAAGATGCCCGTTGCCCGAATGGCACCGGTGTCGCTGGACGAACCCGTCTGGCGCTCCCCTTCGGGGCGGATGAATCCGATCGTGGCAGGCGCCGCGCTGAGTGATGCGGCAGCACAGGTCCGCGAACGTGGTGGCATCGAAATCGACAAACTGTGCCTGCCCCTGCTGCTGGCACCCGCGCTGGCCGCGGCGGCGGCGCAGGCGGGTTCGCCGCTTGCCGCCTCCTGGCAGGGTGTGCGCCTGACCAGCGACGGTTGGCGAGTCGCATGTGACGGTGATGATGCGGCGTTGCTGACCGAGATGGCCGAGCGGGTGCTCGTGACGACCGACGCGGCGGCACCGGTATCGTTTCCTGAGGTGGTGTCACGCGCCACTGTGCCGCAGGATGTGCTGAACACGCTCGCGCGATTCGCGCACCGGACGTACGCACCTGCCACCGAGGAAAGCAGGGCACGCGGGGCCGGCACGGGAGACAGTGACAACGATTGAATATCTGCCGATCTTGTGGCTATCATGGTGTTGTTCGCTGGAAAGCCTTCAATTCTCATCAACCCATCCTCACGGGATGCCGGAGAGACCTACGTGACCGATACCCACGACGCGTTCGCAACCGATACTGCCAACAACGGTGATCACATGAATCAGCTTGACGGTATCGTCGATACCGCGCGCTACCCGATCACCGATGCGAGTTTCCGCGACAACTGCCGGCGTGAACTCGATGCCAATGGGGTGCTGGTGTTGCCGGATTTCCTGTTGGCCGACTCGGTCGCGCGCATCATCGACGAAGGCGACCGTCAGCAGCATCTCGCCTATTACACGTCCGATACGCACAATGCCTATCTCAAGCCGGCCGATCCCGACTACCCGAGCGATCACCCGCGCAATCTCGAGGTGACTTCATCGAAGGGCTGCATCACTACCGATCAGATTCCGCCGGATTCCGATCTGCATACGCTTTACAACAACGAATCGTTCCGGGACTTTCTCTGTTCCGTACTTGGCATCGACGCGCTGTATGAATATGCGGATGATCTCTCCTCGATCAACCTGCACTATGCGGGGCCGGGACAGGAACTTGGCTGGCACTTCGACAATTCTTCCTTCGCGCTCACCCTGCTGATTCGGAAACCGGAAGCGGGTGGCGTATTCGAATACGTGAAGGATCTCCGCGATGCGGATGCCGGGGAAATGAACTATGAAGGTGTGGCCGATGTTCTGAACGGCAAGCAACCGGTCGAGCAGCTCGCGATCGACGCGGGCGGTCTGGTGCTGTTTCGTGGTCGCAACTCGCTGCATCGGGTTACGCCGACCGAGGGTGATGTCACGCGCATGCTCGTCGTGCTTGCGTACAACACCGAACCCGGTGTCGCCCTGTCGGAATCGGCAAGAATGACCTTCTACGGGCGTCTGTCTTAGGCGTCTGTCCTGGGCGTCTGTCGCAGGCGTCTGTCGCAGGCGAAGTCGTGCCATCGCTGCGGGGTCGTGGCGATGCGCACCACTACGGCGATCGGTTGGTGAGATTGCCGAAACGCGCTGGCGAAAACGGTGCGAGGTCGATGCGGGGTGTCTCGCCATTCATCTGCGCGGCGAGCAGTTGTCCCGTGATCGGACCGAGGGTGAACCCCTGGTGGCCATGACCGGTTGCCAGCCAGAGCCCCCGTCGTCCTGCTACCGGTCCGATCATCGGCTTCATGTCGGGCAGGCAGGGGCGTGCACCGAGCCAGGGCGTTTCGTCGATGGTCTTGCCCAGCGGATACCAGCGCCGCGCCTCGTGCTCGACGGCGCGCAGTTGCCCGTGATCGGGTGGCGCATCGCGCAGGGCCAGTTCCGCTCCGGTCAGCAGGCGGATACCGCGTTTCATCGGTGAGAGTACGAAACCCGCCTCGGCATCGATGATCGGCAGATTCAGCGGTGTCGTTGCCTGATCTTCGAAGTGCCGGTGATAACCACGCTTCGGAAACAGCGGAAAACGAATACCGAGTGGTGCGACAAGATCAAGACTCCAGGGACCGGCTGCAATCACCACGTCGTCGGCATCGTGGTCGGCTGTCTCACCCCTGAGTCGCCATCGGTGGGTGTTCGTGGCAGATGGTGATTCAATTGCCAGTATGTCATCCCGGAGCACGTTGCCACCGAGCGCGATCATCGTGGCCGCGTAGCGTTTCACCAGGTCGCCCGGGTCCATGACCGACCAGGCATCCAGCCAGTGGATACCGCCCGCGATCTCGACGCCGCCATCGGCTCGACTCGCGCTGGCATGCAGGGCAGGGATGGTGCGGCTGATCTCGGTTCGGTCGAGCAGCCTGCTTCCGACACCGAATTCGCGGCTCACGTCGTTGGCCTGTCGGCAGGCTTCATCGTAGGCACGCGAGTGTCGAAAGAATGCGATGTAACCGCTGCGGCGCACGAGGTGTTCGCTGCTGCTCTCGTCGAGCATCATCGCATGGGCATCGCGACAGGCAGCGATGAGCGTGGCGTACTCGCGCGTGATGGCGGCATGCCGCGTCGCGGCTGAATGCCGGTAGTAGCTCAGCAGAGGAGCGGCTGCGCCGAGCAGGGCGCTCGGGCGCCAGCGAACATCCGTACGGCGATTGCCGATGATCGACAGCAGGGTGCGTGGATCGCGCGGGATCGCGTACGGAGCCACGGCTTCGCCCTGGATCACGCCGGCGTTGCCGAAGGACGTTTCCTCGCCGGGTACATGACGGTCGATGAGCGTGACGGAGTGTCCGTGTTTCACGAGATGCCAGGCGACCGAGACACCCACCATGCCGGCGCCGAGGACGATGATCTCGCGCGCACTCATCTGTTGCGGGCGCATGAACACATAGCCTATCGTGGATCGTCAGTGCGGCACGAGCCTGATTCAGGCTTCGTTGGTATTCGGGGTTTTTTCGACGGGTGTTGAACCCGCGCAGTTACTTTCGCCTCAGCAGTGCCTGCCGTGACAGGCAAGAGCATCGGGTCGGAGGCACCGATAAAACAACAGGAGCGCCGTGACCGCAAATGGCCACGACGCTCGCTGCAATCGGCTCAGCCCAGTTCGACCGGGCCGCCCTGTGCGGTCTTGTCGTACCACTTCAGTTCGACTTCGAAGCTGTGTTGGGTGCCCTTGTGGGTTTTCTCCTCGTCTTCGATCTTCAGTTTCAGGATCAGTTGATCCGGCAAATCGAACTCGATTTCATCGGTGCCACGACGAAGCTTTACCTCGCCTTGTTCGATGTGCTTGGCGAGATCATGCAGGAAGCTGACCACGTCCTCACGTGACTTCGGTTCCTTGCTGCTGAAAAGAGTAGTTTCGCGGCCCATGTTCGTTACCTCATGTTGGGTTTCAAATGCTGACGATGGACTCCTTTGGTATTCGCCGGACGAACGTCGGGTTCTCACGGCAGGGTAATGCGAACCTTCTCGATGCGTCGCTCGGTACTTTCTTCGATGGTGTAGGTGATGTCATGCGATTGAATGCTGACGCCTGCACCGGGAATGTCGGGCAACTTCTGCAGCAGATAGCCTGCAAGTGTCGAGTAGTCTCCCGCCTTGGTTTCGATGCCCAGACGATCGTTCAGGAAATCCAGATTCACGTTGCCGTTGACGATATACACGGTCTCGGCAATCTTGCGGATCGAATCCTTGTCGTCGTCCGTAAGCTGGTGCTCGTCGTGATATTCGCTGACGATGAGCTGCATGATGTCGGTTGCCCTGACAATACCGCGTGCGCTGCCGAATTCGTTGACCAGCACCGCCATGGAATCATCAAGGTGACGCAGATCGTCAAGCAGCTCGCGTGCGCTTTTCGATCCTCCCACGTACTTGACAGGTCGGATGTAGGCTTCGACAGGGGTTTCATCATCAAGCCCCAGCAACTCCAGAGTATGAACCATTCCGATGACGTTGTCGACCCGTTGATCGATGACCACGAGGGTCTTGTGGCCTGATTGCAAGGCCAGTTCTCTGGCTTCTGCGCAGCTTGCGCTTCTGTCCACACTGATCACGTCGACCAGCGGTACCATCGCCTGTATGACCGGTGTGTCCGAGAACTTGAACATCTGACGGATCATCTTGCTCTGCTCCGGGGTCACGTTGCCCTCCGGGCCCGACATGTGCAGCATCGAGATGAGCTGCTCCCGAAGGGTGAAGATGCCGCTTTCCCCGCTACCCACCATCCGTGTCAGGAATCGCGTGATGATGCTGAACACGAGCAGTATCGGGTAGAAGACGTAGGAGAAGAACTTCAGCAGGAATATCGCCCTGGGCGTGATTTCGTTCGCACGCTGTTGATACACGCTCTTCGGAACGATCTCGCCCAGCACCCAGTTCAGCGGTGCCACGAAAACCACGGCAAGCCAGCTGTAGCTGGCGCCGAAGAGACTGACGACAAGCGCCGTGGCCAGTGTGGTGTTGGTGACGACCGAAATGTTCGTGCCTACCAGCGTCGTCGACAACAGCCACTCGGGTTTTTCCAGCATCTTCAGCGCCAGCTTCGCGCCTTTCGAGCCATTGGCGGCCTCGTGACGAAGCCGCAGACGATCGGCGCTCACGACACCGATTTCCGATCCCGAAAAGAAGCCCTCGGCAATGATGCAGATGAGTATCGCCACTACGGTGAAAAGTACTTCCGACATGATCAATCCTCTCCTTGTTCGTTGCTGGTCGTGTCAGCCGGCGCAAGCAGCATGCGGCTCGACAATTCGATATCGGGTTCCCGGCTGTACAACAACCTGACGATGCGGTTGTTGTCGACTTCCACGATGCAGAAGCGGCCAAGGTGCGTCTCCACGATCGTGTCGACCGCCGGCAATTCGCCATGCTGGTTCAGAATGTAGCCCGCGAGGGAGCGGATACCATCCCTTTTCAGTTTCACACCGAACTCCCGATTGAAGTCGTCGAGGCCCATGTCGCCGTCGAGAATGAAGACGTGTTGGTCATCGATGGATGCGATGTTCTGCATCGCTGCGGCCGAGGACAGTGAGCGTATGCGCCCGAAGATCTGACCGAGCAGATCCTTCATGTTCACGATGCCAACGATGCCACCGTATTCGTCAACGACCAGTGCAAAGGTGCGCTTGGTGTTCTGGAAGGTGTGGAAGAGTTCGATGGCGGGCTTGTTTTCCGGAACGAGGTAGGGTGTCCGCAGAAAGGCGTCGATGGGTTGCGATTCATCGTCGATATGATCTGAACCGACGCCAAGAAGATCGGCGGCAAAGAGCACGCCGATCACGTCGTCCTTGCCGCCACGGTAGACGGGGAACGCGACGTGTCGGGTTGCACGTATGGTGCTCAGGATCTCGCGCAGTGGCATCTCGGTCGAGAGAAAGCAGATGGTCGATCGCGGAGTCATGACATCGCCGACCGTCTTGTGCCCGAACTCGAAGATCTGATCGACGAACTTCGCTTCCTGATGATCGAGTACACCTTCGGATTCGGCCTCGTGCGTCAGGGTTCTGATCATGTCGTCGGTGACGATGTTGCCGCGCTTGAGTTCGCTGCCCACGATCATGGTGGTCAGCCGGTCGGCAATCAGTCTGATGATCCAGCGAAGCGGGAAGATCAGTCTGGAAAACAGGTCGATCGGGCGCGCCTGGACACTCGCGAACGCAATATTGTGCTTGAGTGCGAGTGTCTTCGGCGTGACCTCGCCGAACAGAAGGAGTGCTGGCACTGCCACGAACAGGTTCAGGTACGAGTATTCGGGACCGAACAGCTGAATGATGATCGATGCCGATATCACCGACGAGGAAACGATGACGAACTCGTTGGCGATGAGAATCGTGACAATGAGGCGGCGTGGTTCACTCAGCAGTCGTTTGACGAGATCGAGGTTCGGGTTGTCATCGTGCTTCATCTGCTCCAGATCGAAATTGTTCAGGGAGAACAGCGCCGTTTCGGAACTCGAGAAGAAGCCTGACAGGCCCACCAGGATGACGAACAGGCCCAGCTCCAACCAAATTATCAGATCCATCAGATTCCACTCGCTTGCTTGTCATGGTCGATTGCGACCGACAGCGAGGATACAACAGGTTGGAGTGACGAAGTACAGGAGAATCCGGGTAGTTGGTGACTGATTGCCGGTTGTACCTGCCCGGGTCCCCGGCCGTGGCTGCCCGGAGCCGGACGGCAACGGCCCGCGTCCATGCGCATCACGCGCCAGTGCAGCCGGTGTCGGGTGAAATCCATGCCGGATCGGATGAAAGGGGGCGTGATGGTCCTGTCGTCTTCGCTGCAACAGGCGTAGGATGGTGATCAGGGAGACAACAAAGGGCTCCTCCGGGAGTCAGGAGGTAGTCGCATGAGCAATGGCGATGCAATGCCTCGCGGCACGGCGAACAGGCTCGAAACGCTGGATACCAGCCAGCCCATATGGGATCAGTTCTTCATCGTCGCACCGCTGGTGCTGATCGGTACCCGCGAAGCGGATGGGACAGACGATCTGGCGCCCAAGCACATGGTGACTCCGATGGGCTGGCAGAACTACTTCGGTTTCGTGTGCACCCCGCGCCACCGCACCTACCAGAACATCAGGCGTGACGGTGTGTTCGCCGTGACCTGGCCCGGTCCGTCGCAATGGCTGCAGACCAGTCTCAGTGCGTCACCGCGCTGCGAGGACGACACCAGGCACGAACTCGAGCTGCTGGATCGTCTGCGATCACCGACGGTGGATTGTCCGGTAATCGCCGAGGGCTATCTCTACCTCGAATGCGAACTCGATCGTTTCGTCGATGGTTTCGGCATCAACAGCCTGATCGTCGGCAGGATCGTGGCCGCATCGGTCGATCGCAACTACCTGCGTGCCAACGAACGCGACGATCAGGATCTTCTGCGTGAAGCGCCGATACTGACCTATGTCAGTCCCGGTCGGTTCTCGATCACGCGCGACACCATGGCCTTCCCGATGCCGAAGGGGTTGAAGAAATGAAGAGCATGGATACCGCTCGAGGATCTGCTGCAGACGCCACGCTTTCCGCAGCCTCCGCCAGTACCGGCACGCCATCGGGCAATGCCATTCTTGCTTATCTGCATTCCCGCAAGCATGAGTTCGTGGCGTTTCTCGAGAAGCTGACGCTGGTCGAGTCCCCCTCGTCTTCACCGGAGACGCAACACCGCCCTCGGGAGATCATCGCCGAGCGTCTGCAGCAGTCCGGTTTCCACACCATGGCGCTGAGTGGCAAGGTCAACGGCGGCAACCTCTTTGCGCGACCGGCCGAGCGGCAACGTGGCCGGCCTCTGCAGATGATGGTGGGGCACTACGACACGGTCTGGCCGCTCGGAACGCTCGAGCACATGCCTTTCGTACACGACGCCAATGTCATCAAGGGACCTGGCGTGTATGACATGAAAGGTGGCATCACGCAGATCATCTTCGCGCTCGAGACCATCCGGCACTTCGGTCTCGAAATGCCGCTCACACCCGTCATTTTCGCCAATTCCGACGAAGAGATCGGCAGCCGCGAATCGACTCACCACATTGCAAGGCTGGCCCGTGTGGCCGATCGTGCCTTCGTGCTCGAGCCTTCGCTCGGACGCGACGGCAAGCTCAAGACCGCACGCAAGGGCGTGGGGCGTTTCACCGTGACGATTCGTGGCCAGGCAGCGCATGCCGGACTCGATCCCGAGAAGGGTGCGAGCGCCATTCTCGAACTGGCGCATGTGGTGCAGACCCTGTTTGCGCTGAACGATCCCGAGAAGGGAGTGACGGTCAACGTCGGCACCATCGAAGGAGGCCTGCGTCCCAACGTGGTTGCGCCCGAAAGTGGTGCCGTGGTCGATGTGCGAGTGGCTACCCGGGAAGACGCCGAGCGTGTCACGGCAGCGATTCACGGCATGCAGGCGTCGGTTCCCGGTACCAGTCTGGCCATCGAAGGCGGTATCGGTCGCCCGGCGCTTGAACCCACGCCACGCAACCGTGCGCTCTGGGAACTGGCGCGGTCGCTGGCTGCGGATATCGGTCTCGAGCTCGACCAGGCACTCGCGGGCGGTGGCTCCGACGGCAACACGACCAGCCTGTATACCGCCACCCTCGACGGGCTCGGCCCGGTAGGTGACGGTGCCCATGCGCCACACGAATTTCTGTACCTCGATGAAACCCTTGCCCGTACCGCCTTGCTGGTGAAGCTGCTGTTGTCGGCCTCCACCCGCGGGGAAACCTGAATAACCGGCCGTGCCGGCATCAAGGAGACCTGATCATGGACCAACCGTTCTACACTACCGTCACCCGTATCTCCGATGTCGAAACCGAGCCGTGGGATGTCGCCACCCTGCCCAGGGAACAATGGGCGACCGGCGACTACGTGCTCTGCGAAGTCCAGGGGCGGCCCGGTCCCCTCTACGTGGTTGAACGCCCATCGGGCCGCATGTGTCAGGTCTTCGACGGGGATCTCGTGGTCGGTGCCTTCGGCGTTCGCGCGGCAACTCTCGAAGGCGTTGGTTCGTGGGAAGCCATCGAGGACGACGGCCAACTCCACGCACTGACTTCGGCAGGCCTTCTCGGCAAGACCACGTCGGTGTCGCTCTTTCTGCCGCCGCTCATGGAACTCGAATACCGCGGCCACCTCGTGCGTGAGGACAAGCTCACCATGCAGGGGTTCTGTACCGACGAGGCCGACACACCGTTCGACATGCCGGTGATACTGCTCATCGGCACCTCGATGTCATCGGGCAAGACCACCTCGGGACGCCTGATCGTGCATGAGCTGGCGAAACTGGGACTCGATGTGGTGGCTGCCAAGCTGACGGGTGCGGCACGCTTTCGCGACATGCTGAGCTGGCGTGATGCAGGCGCCTCGGCCGTCTACGATTTCGTCGATGTCGGACTGCCCTCGACCGTGTCGTCACCGGAGGAATTCAGACCTCTTCTCGGCAGATTGCTGTCGAAAATCGCGGCGTCGGGTGCCGATGTGCTGGTGGCCGAAGCGGGCGCCTCACCACTCGAACCCTACAATGGCGCCACGGCGATGGAGATGATCGATGAGCATGTCCGCATGCTGGTGCTGTCGGCTTCCGACCCCTATGCCGTCATGGGCGTGCAGCATGCCTTCGGCATGCGACCGGATCTCGTCTGCGGACCGGCGGCCAACACCGATGCGGCGATCGAACTCGTTGATCGTCTCTGCGGCGTGCCGGCGCTCAATCTCATGCGGCTTCGGGCGCGTCAGCCGTTGCAGGACCTGCTTCGGGAAAAGCTGGATCTGCATTGATCGCGACACTGCTACATCTGAAATCAGTCGTTTCCAGGCGCAGTGCACTCGGCGTGATGCCAAGGCGCTGCGTGAACTGAGCAGTCATATTCCGATGCTGTTTTCAATGAACGACCTCGAAGATGCCGCCGCGATCGTCGGTGCGACCGTCAAACCGACGCCCGCATATGCCTGGCCGCTACTGGCCAGGCGGACGGGGGCCGAAGTCATCGTCAAACACGAAAACCACACGCCCACGGGCTCCTTCAAGGCGCGCGGTGGCCTCGTGTACGTTGACAGGCTGTGTCACGCGAGGGATCTGCCGCCAGGCCTCGTGACGGCGACCCGTGGCAACCATGGACAATCGATCGCCATCGGAGCATCCCGTGCCGGCATTCCGGCACGGATCATCGTGCCCGAGGGCAATTCGGAAGAAAAGAATGCAGCGATGGCAGCCTTCGGGGGCGAAGTCATCATCGCAGGCAAGGATTTCGATGAAAGCCGCCGCATCGCCGCGGAATACCAGTCCTCTCACGGTTTCACCCTCGTGCCTTCATTCCACCGCGATCTGGTGACAGGCGTTGCAACCTATGCCCATGAGCTGTTTGCGGACCACGCCGATATCGACGCGGTGCTCGTGCCGGTCGGCATGGGCTCGGGAATCTGCGGACTGATTACGGTACGAGATCTGCTGGGGCTCAAGACGGAGATATGGGGCGTCGTCGCACGCAACGCACCGGCGTTCGCGCAGTCCTTCGAACATGGCGAGCCGAGGCCGACGGCAAGTGCTCGCACCTTTGCGGATGGCGTGGCCTGCCGCGAACCGCAGGCGGAGCCGCTCGAAATCATCCTCGAGGGCGCGGCGGGCATCCTGCAGGTTGGCGAGGACGAGATTGCCGAGGCGGTCCGAATCTACTTTTCCGACACGCATAACATCGCCGAGGGCGCCGGAGCCGCGCCACTGGCCGCATTGTTGAGTTCGAGCGCAAGGTTCCGGGGCAGGCGCGTCGCCCTCGTCCTTACCGGGGGCAATATCGACAGGGCGTTGTACGTGAGGATTCTTGGCGGCGAAACCCCGGTTGTCTGATTTCGGGACTCCGGTTGCCTGACTTCGGAGAAGCGTCGGAATTGTTCATGCGCGCAGCCCGGGCAGCAAGGCGTCTGTCGCCGTGTACGAGGTTCGTTGCACAAGGTAAACACCGTGTCGAACCCGGTCGCGACTCAAGTACAATGCGCGCCCATGCCATGCGACGCCCGACATCCCGAACCTGCAGCGCCCGACAGCCGTCCGTCGGCTGAACCGCCACCGGGAATGCCGGATTGGCTGGCGGCGCTGATTCCCGCGACGGTGCCCCCTGACGTGGCATCCGCTTCCATGGCGCCCGCTGACACCTCGAACCATGAAGCATGTGGCAGGTACCTGTTCACGGTCACGACAGGAACCCCGACATGCGCCTGACGCGTATCCACGTCGCCGGTTTCAAGTCCTTCGTCGATCCCACCGACCTGAAACTGCCGAGTCCACTCGTCGGCATCGTCGGCCCGAACGGCTGCGGCAAGTCCAACACCATCGACGCCGTGCGCTGGGTCATGGGGGAGTCTTCCGCCCGGCACCTTCGCGGCGAATCGATGGACGACGTCATCTTTTCGGGTTCGAGCGCGCGCAAGCCCGTCGGCAAGGCCTCGGTCGAACTCTTCTTCGACAACTCCGACGGTTCCCTCGGCGGTGAATACGCGGCCTATGCCGAAATTGCCATTCGCCGCGAGGTCACGCGCGACGGGCAGTCGAAGTATTTCCTCAACAGCGCGCGCTGCCGGCGGCGCGACATCCGCGACATCTTCCTCGGTACGGGCCTCGGGCCGCGCAGCTACGCCATCATCGAGCAGGGCATGATCTCCCGGCTCATCGATGCGAAACCCGAGGACATGCGCGTGTACCTCGAGGAGGCCGCGGGCATCTCGAAGTACAAGGAACGCCGCCGGGAAACCGAAAACCGCATTCGCCACACGCGCGACAACCTGGACCGGCTGAATGACCTCATCGAAGAGGTCGACAAGCAACTTGCACATCTGCGGCGTCAGGCCAGCACGGCCGAGCGCTACAAGACGCTCAAGGCCGAGGAGCGGCAGAAGCGTGGTGAACTGCTGGTACTGCGCCGTCGTGATTTCGAATCGCGCCACGGGCGGCAGGCCGTGGCCATTGCCGAGCGCGAGAAGGAACTCGCGGCGGCAGTCGCCGAGCAACGCGCCGCGGAAGCGGCGATCGCGCAGGCACGTGAGCAGCAGAACCTGCAGTCGGAGCGCTTCAATACCGTGCAGGCAGAGTTCTACCGGGTCGGCGGTGAAGTGGCGCGCATCGAACAGAACATCGAGCATACGCGCCAGAATCGCAACCGTCAGAACGAAGAACTCGCCGAGGTTCACCGTCAGCTCGAGGAGGCCAGGCGCCAGCTCGAAGAAGATGCCACTCGCATCGCCGAGATGACGCGCACCATCGAGGCCGACATGCCGGCCTTCGAACGTCTGAAGGAAAGCCAGCGCCATTCGGCCGAACACCTTGTCAGCGCCGAGAATGCCCTGGCGCAGTGGCAGGGCGAATTCGAGTCCTTCAACCGCCGCTATACCGAGGCGCAGCAGACGGCCGAAATCGAGCGTTCGCGCATCGAGCAACTCGAACGGAGCGTTGCCGGTGCCGCGGCACGTCAGGAGAAACTCGAAGCGGAACTCGGTGGCATCGATCTCATGTTGCTGACGGCAATGATCGAGGAAACCGTGGCCGAGGAACTTGCGGCAGATGAAGAGGAACAGCGCCTGCAGGGTTCGCTCGCGCGCCTCCGGGAAAAACAGCAGGGCGACCGTGAGCGGCTGCGCGAGAGGGCCGAACGCGCCGACGTCGTGAAGGCTCGTCTGCAGCAGGCACTCGGACGGCTCGCCTCGCTCGAGGCGTTGCAGCAGGCTGCACTCGAAGGCGATGCTCAGGCGGCCGAGGCCTGGCTGCAACGGCATGAACTCGAGGCGGCGAAGCGCCTTGCCGAGACACTGGATGTGGACACCGGCTGGGAGCGTGCCGTGGAACTCGCGCTCGGTACGTCGCTCGATGCCGTGTGCATCGACGACCCGGCACGGGTCGAGCGGCTGGTTGACGATCTGCCGGCGGCCCGCATCACGCTGCTCTCCGGCGGTGGCAACAGCAGTGCCCCGGGTGCCGACGGCAAGAGCGACTCGACGGCCGTTGCGGCGCCTCCGCTGAGCCATTACGTGCGAGGCCCGGCCGTGCTCGATGAACTGCTTGCCGGCATTCACGCGGCCGACACGGTCGCGGAAGCACTGCGGATGCGCCGTGAACTCTCCGGCAAGCAGTCGGTGGTCACGCGTGACGGGCTCTGGTTCGGCCCGAACTGGCTGCGCGTGGCGCGCGTCGAGGCCGGCGACAGCGTGCTCGAGCGCGGCATCGAAATCCAGGAACTCAAGACCGAGATCCACGCGCTGGAGACGGAGGCGAGCGAACTCGCCTCGGTACTCACCGAGCTTCGGCAGCAACTCGAGGAGCAGGAAACCCGTCGTGAAACGGTGCAGCACAGCGTGAACGACGCCGTGCGCGCACTGGCTGCCGTGAAGTCGACCCTGGCCGGTCACCGGCAGCGCGAGCAGCAGCAGGCCGAGCGGCAGCGCGCCCTGCAGGCCGAGCTTGCCGAATTGTGTGAATCGCGAGCGCGCGAGCGCGAGAACCTCGAAGCCTCGAAACTCGAGCGCAGCGAGGCCCTGGCCACACTCGACGCCATGGCGACCGATCGCGAGCAGCACCTCGCCGAGCAGCAACGACTCAGGACGACGCTGGCCGCAGCGCGCGAGCAGCGTGATGCCGACCGCGATGCCGGACAGGAACTCGCCATTCGCGTCGAATCACTGAAGAGCACGCGTGCGGCCACCGAAGAGCAGCTCGAACGGGTGCGCTCGCGCATCGGCGAACTCGAGCGACGTCAGCAGCGGCTCGACGCCGAAATGCTTGCCGATGGCGATGCAGACCCACTGATCGCGCTCGAAGCAGCCCTGCAGACACAGCTCGCAGCGAAGCTCGCCGGTGAGGCGGCGCTCGGCGATTCCCGCCGTGAACTCGAAGCCGTCGAGGCACGCTTGCGCGACCACGAGCAGGCGCGTCAGCGTCACGACAGCCGCGCGCTCCAGCTGCGCGATGCCGTGCAGAATGCGCGCATGGAAAGCCAGGAAGTCGTGGTACGGCTCAAGACACTCGACGAGCAGCTTGCCGAGCACGACTACGTGGTTGCCGACATCGAGCGGGTACTCGATGCACTCGATGAACCGGCCGATCTCAGCGTCTGGAGCGAAACGCTGGAGACGCTCGAGCGGCGTCTCCAGCGCCTCGGCAACATCAATCTCGCGGCCATCGACGAGCTGGCCGAACAGAGCGAGCGCAAGACCTACCTCGACGAGCAGCACGCCGACGTGAGCGAGGCGCTCGCAACCCTCGAACGCGCCATCGAGAAGATCGACAAGGAAACCCGCCAGCGCTTTCGCGACACCTTCGACCTCGTCAACGGCAAGGTGCAGGAGTTCTTTCCGCGCCTCTTCGGCGGCGGCAAGGGTCGCCTCGTGATGACCGGCGACGATCTTCTGAGCACGGGCGTCGAGATCGTTGCGCAGCCGCCCGGCAAGCGCATCAGCAACATCCAGCTGCTCTCGGGGGGCGAGAAGGCGCTCACGGCCGTGGCGATGGTGTTCGCGTTCTTCGAGCTCAATCCGTCACCGTTCTGCATGCTGGACGAAGTCGATGCACCGCTCGATGACGCCAACGTAGGACGCTTCTGCGCGCTGGTCAGGGAAATGTCGGAGCGTGTACAATTCATCTTCATCACGCACAACAAGGTCACCATGGAAATGGCGCAGCAGCTCATGGGCGTGACCATGCACGAGCCGGGTGTCTCGCGGCTGGTGGCGGTCGACGTGCAGGAAGCGGTCGAGCTGGCCGGGGCCTGATGCGTCTGCCGTGGCTCATGCAGCGGCAGCGGGGTTCCGTTGACGCGTGCGAACCGACTGACACAGGCGCCTGCGCGTGTTCCGGCACGTGGTGCCATTCGAGGCTTTGCTTGCATGGATAATCTACGCTGGATCCTGATTTTCGCAGGTGTTGCGATCCTGGCGTTGCTGTACTTCACCGGGCGCTCGCGTCAGCAGCGTCGGGAAGCACACCGCGAAACGGCGCGCCAGGGCGATCCCCTGATGGGTGACGAAGGCTACCTTGGTGATCACGCCAACTTCGATGCCACAAGCGATCACTACGGCTTCGACGAACGCTTCGACCCCGACGACATGGCGCGCCCGGGCGAAGACCTGTCCGCCACGGGAGCCTACGACTACCCCGACGAACTCGAGGAAGCCCGCCCGCGTTCGGGTTTTGCAGGCCTGTCCGAGAAGATCGAGGCCTTCAGCGCGAAGCTCCGGCCGACGCGCAAGCAACGGGTGGCGGAATCCGTACCGGCCGATGAGAACGATCAGTCGAACTACGCCAGCAAGATCGTCACGCTGCACGTGGTGGCGCCGCAGGATCAGCTCATTCCCGGAGATCAGCTGCTCGCCGTCCTGCAGGAGCGCGAGTACTTCTTCGGTGACATGAACGTGTTTCACTCGATGCACAACGGCGAAACCGTGTTCGTCATCGCCAAGGTGGTCGAACCGGGTTACTTCGACATGAACGATGTCGAGAGTTTCAATACCCCCGGCATCTCGCTGATTCTCCAGTTGCCGGGTCCCGTACCGGCCGACGTGGCCTTCGAGGTGCTGGTCAGCGAAGCCTTCGAGATTGCCGATAAACTCGGTGCCATGGTGCTCGACGGCGATCGCAGCAGCCTCAGCAACCAGACCGTGCAGCACATGCGCGAAGGCATCTACGAGTACATGCACCGGCAGAAGTACTTCGGCAACGTCGCAAGCTGAGTCAGACCGACGCATGGCTCGCAAGGGCGCATCAGCGCCGCAGGGTACCGCCGAGGACAATGCATCGTCCTCACCGGCTCGGGTCGAACCGGGTGCCGCCGAGCGCGCGCGGGCGGAAGAGCTCAGGGAGCGGCTTCACCACCACGCCCATCGCTACTACACCCTCGACGACCCTGAAATCAGCGATGCCGAGTACGACACGCTGTTTCGCGAACTGCAGGATCTCGAAGCGGCTCATCCCGCACTGCAGACACCCGATTCTCCTACCCGGCGTGTCGGTGCGCCACCGCTGGCTGCCTTCGACAGCGTGCGCCATGCCGTGCCCATGCTGTCGCTGGCCAATGCCTTCGGCCACGAGGAATTCGTGCATTTCGATCGGCGGGTGCGCGAAGGGCTCGAACGCGGCGATGATTCACCCGCTTATCTGGCCGAGCCCAAGCTCGACGGGCTCGCCGTCTCTCTGCGCTACGAGCACGGTGTCCTGACACAGGCGGCCACGCGGGGCGACGGGCAGACAGGCGAAGACGTGACCGCCAACGTGCGCACGATCGAGTCGCTGCCGCTGAGGCTGGCACGCGGTGACGAGGCACTCGTGGTGCCGGAGGTACTGGAAGTGCGCGGCGAGGTATTCATGACGCATGCGGCTTTCGAGGAACTCAACAAGGCCATGGACGAGAGTGGCGGCAAGCGTTTCGTCAATCCGCGAAACGCCGCTGCCGGCAGTCTCCGTCAGCTGGATTCGCGCAAGACGGCCGAGCGTCACCTGTCGGTGCAGCTCTACGGCGTGGGTGAGGTCGTCGGCATCGAATTGCCCGCCACGCAGCAGGAGCTGCTTGCCATGCTCGCGCGTTATGGCCTGCCCACCAATCCCGAGGTGGCCGTGTGCGAATCGCTCGATGCCTGCCGGCGCTTCTTCGACGAACTGCTTTCCCGGCGTGACGAGCTTGCTTACGAGATCGATGGCGTGGTCTTCAAGGTCAATGATGCCAAGGCGCAGCGTGAGCTCGGACAGCGCTCGCGCACGCCGCGCTGGGCCGTGGCGCAGAAGTTTCCGGCCGAGGAAGCCGAAACCCTGCTCGCGGGGGTCGAGTTTCAGGTGGGACGCACCGGTGCGCTCACGCCGGTGGCGCGGTTGCGGCCGGTGTTCGTCGGCGGCGTGACCGTCAGCAACGCGACTCTCCACAACATGGACGAAATCGCGCGCAAGAACGTGTGCATCGGTGACACCGTGATCGTGCGTCGTGCCGGTGACGTGGTACCGGAAGTGGTTGCTGCGGTGCCGGCGAAACGCGGCGCGAACGGTGCCGTCAAGGCCATCGAGCTGCCCGCCGTGTGTCCCGCCTGCGGCTCGCCCGTGGTGCGCGATGATGGGCAGGTGAAGGCACGCTGCAGTGGTGAATTCGGCTGCCCGGCGCAGCAGCGTGAAGCCATCAAGCACTATGCCTCGCGCGGGGCCATGGACATCGACGGGCTTGGCGACAAGCTGGTCGAGCAGCTTGCCGATGCCGGCCTCATTCGCACACCCGCCGATCTCTACGCGCTGGATGCCGAGAGCATCGCGGCGCTGCCGCGCATGGGCGCGAAATCCGCCGCCAATCTCGTCGCGGCCATCGAGGCGTCGAAATCGAGTACCCTCGGGCGCTTTCTGTTCGCGCTCGGCATTCGCGACATCGGGCAGAGCGGGGCGGAACTCCTCGCCTCCGAATTCGGCTCGCTCGACGCCGTTCGCAGCGCCGATGAGGCGGCACTGGTGGCCATCGAGGATATCGGCCCGATCGCGGCCAACAGCGTCATCACCTTCTTCGGCAATGCCGACAACGCCGTCGAGGTCGAGCGGCTGCTTGCCGCCGGCATCGTTTTCGATGAAACCGACATCGAGACGCTCGCACCGACACTCGGCGGCAACACCTACGTGCTCACGGGGACGCTCTCAGGCATGACGCGCGACGAGGCCCGCGCGGCGCTGCAGGCACGTGGCGCCAAAGTCAGTTCGAGTGTCTCGAAGAAAACCACGGCGCTGATCGCGGGTGCCTCGCCGGGGTCCAAGGTCGACAAGGCCGAGGCCGCCGGTGTGCCAGTGATCGACGAAGCCGCGCTGATGAAGCTGCTGTCCTGATCTGCCGTTTCGCAACCGTATTCCTGCTGCTGCTCCATGAACCACACCACCCGCCCGATACGCATTGCCATACACGGCGCCGCCGGCCGCATGGGCCGCCAGCTCATCGCCGCCGTGGCGGAGCGCGATGACCTGCTGCTGGCCGCGGCCATCGACGCTGCCGGCAGTCCGAGTGTGGGGCAACCCGTGTCGTGGCTCTGCGCCGCCGTTCGCGATGACATGGACGTCGTCGACCATACTGCCAGTCTGACCCCGGATGGCTGTGATGTGGTCATCGACTTCAGTACGCCCGCTGCCACCATGAGTCTGCTCGAAGTGCTGGCCGGAAAAGGCATCCCGGTCGTCATCGGTACCACGGGGCTCGACGGCGATGCCCGCGGCCGGCTTGCCGAAGTCGCGGCGGATCTGCCGCTGATCCACGCGGCGAACTACAGCGTTGGCGTCACCGTCACGCTTGATCTGCTCGCGCGCGCGGCGCGTGCCTTCGGTGACGATTGCGATATCGACGTGTTCGAGGCGCATCATCATCACAAGGTGGATGCGCCATCCGGTACCGCCCTCGCCATGGGCGAGGTGCTGGCCGCAGCGCGCGGCCGGAAACTCGACGAGGTTGCCTGTCTTGCGCGACAGGGGCAGGTCGGTGCCCGTCCGCCGGGTGAAATCGGCTTTGCCACGATGCGCGGCGGTGATATCGTCGGCGAGCACACGGTGTTCTTCGCCGGTATCGGTGAACGACTGGAAGTCACGCATCGCGCCACCGATCGCATGATCTTCGCACGCGGTGCGGTACGCGCTGCGAGGTGGTTGGCGGAGCAGCGCGTGACGGGGCGGGTATTCGACATGCGGGATGTGCTTGGCATAAGCTGACGCCGTCCGGACAACTCCGAACAACTCCGAACAACAACGAGGCAGACAAACACATGACATTTGCGGTCGTCTTTCCCGGTCAGGGCTCGCAGAGCGTGGGCATGCTGGCAGAACTCGCTGCGGCCGAGGCCGTGGTCGGCGAGACCTTTGCCGAGGCTGCCGACGTTCTCGGACGTGATCTCTGGGCACTGGCGCAGGCGGGACCGGCCGCAGCGCTTGCCGATACCCGCACCACGCAGCCGCTCATGTTCACGGCCAACCATGCCGTCTGGCGGGCGCTCGATGCGCATGGGTTGCCGACGCCGGCAGCCTTCGCCGGTCACAGCCTCGGCGAGTTCAATGCCCTCGTGGCCGCCGGTGCCATCGGTTTTGCCGAGGCGCTCGCACTGGTGCAGAAACGCGCCGATCTCATGGCCACGGCGGTGCCCGAAGGCGAGGGCGGCATGGCGGCGATACTCGGGCTTGACGACGACAGGATCGTGGCCATCTGCGAGTCGATCACGGGCGAGCGGGTCAGCGAGGCCGTCAACTTCAATTCACCGGGTCAGGTGGTGATTTCCGGTCACGTCGATGCGCTCGAGAAGACGATCGCCGCCGCCACCGAGGCCGGTGCCCGCAAGGGCATGATGCTGCCCGTGAGTGTCCCCAATCACGCGTCGCTCATGCGACCGGCGGGTGAGGCGCTGGCTGTGGAAATGCAGGCGCTTGCCTGGCAGGATGCACAGGTGCCGGTGGTGCAGAACGCCGACGCACGTGCCGCAAGCTCGGCCAGCGATCTGTTGGCCAGTCTTGTCGAGCACGTCTACAACCCGGTACGCTGGGCGCGGACCGTGGAAGTGCTGCGTGACGATTTCGGCGTTGATACCATCATCGAATCCGGTCCCGGGAAGGTCCTTGCCGGGCTCGGCAAGCGCATCGACCGATCACTGACTCATTTGCCGGTGTTTTCTCCCGAAACACTGGCCGCGGCCCTGACAGAACTGACATCTCGATCATCATGACCACTGAATTCGCCGACGAACGTGTTCTCGTCACCGGTGCCAGTCGCGGCATCGGTGCCGCCATTGCCGACGCCTTTGCGGCTGCCGGAGCCACCGTCACCGGTACCGCCACCTCCGAGAAGGGCGCCGCGGCAATCACCGAGCGCTTTGCGGCTGCGGGTGTGCATGGCGAGGGACGTGTACTCGACGTATGCGACGTCGATTCCATCAACACCTTCTGGAGCGACATGGAAAACGCGGTGGGCGCGCCGACGGTACTGGTCAACAATGCCGGCATCACGCGCGACAACCTGTTCATGCGCATGAAGGACGACGAGTGGGACGATGTCATTGCCACCAACCTCTCCAGCATCTATCGCCTCTGTCGTCTTGCGGTGAAGCCCATGATGAAGGCGAGGGGCGGGCGCATCATCAACATCACCTCGGTGGTGGGCCTGACCGGCAATGCCGGTCAGGTGAACTATGCGGCCTCCAAGGCCGGCATTCTGGGCCTGACCAAGTCGCTGGCGCGCGAACTCGGAGCCCGCAACATCACCGTCAACGCCGTGGCGCCGGGCTTCATCGAATCGGACATGACCAGTGCGCTCTCCGATGAGCAGCGCGCGGCGCTGGCGAAGGAAATCGCCCTTGGCTGCCTCGGCAGGTCCGAGGACATCGCCGCGGCCTGCCTCTATCTCGCGTCTCCCGGCGCGCGCTATGTGACCGGTCAGACACTCAATGTCAATGGTGGCATGTACATGCCCTGATGCGCCTTGCTTTCGTAATCGCTGGCGCCCATATTGCCAATTCCTCGCCCTGAGGCACTACAATGGGCAACAGTGTCGGACAGTGAGTCCGATCGGCCCTTACCCGGAGGTTTATTCCAACATGAGCAGTATTGACGAACGCGTCAAGAAGATTGTCGTCGAGCAACTCGGCGTCAACGAAGATCAGGTCAACAACGAAGCGTCTTTCGTCGAGGATCTCGGCGCCGATTCGCTGGACACCGTGGAACTGGTGATGGCCCTCGAAGAGGAATTCGAATGCGAAATTCCCGATGAGGAAGCCGAAAAGATCACCACGGTTCAGCAGGCGATCGACTACGTCAACGCCAATCTCGACCAGGATTGATCCTGGTTCCGGCGCGGGACGGTTCCGGCTGCTCCCGCACATCACGGGCCGCGCCCTGTGCACCTGTCGTCCAGTGTCGGCAGGCGCGCCGCGTGGCCTGTTTCGTTTTCGGGCCACTGCCCTACAGAAGGCCCCGAGGGAGTGAGCAGTGAGCAAGCGAGTGGTAGCAGTAACCGGTCTCGGCATGGTCAGCCCGGTGGGCAACGATGTGGAAACGAGCTGGCAGAATCTTCTGGCCGGCAAGTCCGGTGCCGCCACGATCGATTTCTTCGACACGACGGGTTGCGCCACCACCTTCAGTGCGTCGGTGCGCAACTTCGATGTGGGCGAGTATCTCGATCGCAAGGAAGCACGCAAGATGGATACCTTCGTGCATTACGGCATCGCCGCTGCCGCGCAGGCGATTGCCGATGCCGGTCTCGAAGACTGCAACACGCTCGACCGGACGCGCGTCGGAATCCAGATCGGCTCGGGCATCGGAGGCTTGCCGAACATCGGCACGCAGCACGAGGTACTCTTCGAAAAAGGGCCGCGCAGGGTTTCCCCGTTCTTCGTGCCGTCGACGATCATCAACATGACCAGCGGCAACCTCTCGATCAGGTACGGGTATCAGGGGCCGAACCTTTCCACGGTCACGGCCTGTGCTGCCGGCACCCACAACATCGGCGAAGCCGGGCGTCTCATCGAGTACGGCGATGCCGACGTCATGATCGCCGGCGGTGCGGAAATGGCCACCTGCCGCATGGGTCTTGCCGGTTTCGGTGCGGCGCGCGCCCTGTCGACACGCAACGACGATCCCGCATCTGCCAGTCGCCCCTGGGATCGTGATCGTGACGGTTTCGTACTCGGCGACGGCGCGGGCATCGTGGTGCTCGAGGAACTCGAACATGCGCGTGCGCGCGGTGCCACCATCCATGCCATTCTCGCGGGTTTCGGTTGCAGTGGCGATGCCTTCCACATCACGCAGCCTTCGGAGAACGGCGAGGGCGCCTCGCGCTGCATGAACCTGGCCCTCAGGAATGCAGGTCTGGCCCCCGAAGACATCGGCTACATCAATGCCCACGGCACCTCCACACCGGCAGGTGATCTTGCCGAGACCGAAGCAGTGAAAAGTACCTTCGGCGCGCACGCGGGCTCGGTGCTCGTGAGTTCCACCAAGAGCATGACCGGACACCTGCTGGGCGCCGCCGGGGGTATCGAAGCGGTGGCGAGCATCCTTGCACTGCGTGATCAGGTGGTGCCGCCCACCATCAATCTCGACAACCCCGGCGAGGGTTGCGATCTCGACTACGTACCCAATGTCAGACGTGAAGCGAAGCTTGATGCCGTGATGTCGAATTCCTTCGGTTTCGGTGGCACCAACGGCACCGTCATCTTCACGCGGGAGCCCGTGTGATCCGATTCCTGCTCGGCGTCCTTGTCATCGTGCTGCTGGGGGGCGCGGGTGCGGCCTATTGGGGCTGGAACGACTACCAGCGCTGGCTCGAAGAACCACTGCCGATTGCCCCGGGTGAGGAGTTCGTGGTCGAGCGCGGCTGGACGGTGAGCCGTGTCGGCAGCGAACTCGAAGCACGCGGCTGGCTCGACAAGCCGCACTGGTTCAGGTTGTTCACGCGGCTCGAGCCGACGGCCACCCGCATCAAGGCAGGTGAATACGTCTTCGAAGGCCCGCAGACCCCCGCGGAACTCTTCGACGTTCTCGACACGGGGCAGACACGGCAGTACTCCGCCAGCATCATCGAAGGCAGCAACTGGAAGCAGATGCTCGAAGACCTCCAGGGCGCAGAGCATCTCGTGAAGGATCTCGGCGTCGAGATCATCAAGCCATCGGTCGACAAGACCAATCCGGAACTGTCGATATCGGCTGATGAACTCGTCACGAAGCTCGGGCTGGATGTGGCCCATCCCGAAGGCATGTTCTATGCCGATACCTATGCCTTCCCGAAGGACAGCAGCGAGACCGACTACCTCAGGCGCGCCAATCGCCTGCTCGAGGCCGTGCTTGCAGAAGAATGGTCAGGGCGTGACGAAGGCCTGCCTCTGGAAACACCGTACGAAGCCCTGATTCTTGCCTCCATCGTCGAGAAGGAAACCGCCGTGCCTGCGGAACGGCCACTGATTGCCGGCGTGTTCATCTCGCGTCTGAAGAAGGGCATGCGCCTGCAGACCGACCCCACCGTGATCTACGGCATGGGTGACGCCTTCACCGGCAACATCCGCAGAAGCGATCTCACTACCGACACACCCTGGAATACCTACACCCGTGCCGGCCTGCCGCCAACGCCCATCGCCATGGTAGGCCGCGAGGCCATACACGCAGTCATGCACCCGGCCGCGACGACGGCCCTGTATTTCGTGTCGCGCGGCGACGGTTCGCATCATTTCTCGGACACGCTCGAAGAGCACAACGTGGCGGTGCGGAAGTACCAGCTCAGGCGATGATCCCGTGGTGGTCCTGGAGGTTGCGCGTGTGACGGTCTCGAATGATGAGCATGTGGTGGTGTCAGGGTGCGCGGTTCGGCGGCATTTCCGCGTGAATCCGAAGCCATCGGAAATCGTTCCGTCATGAGCGGTCGCGCCGCATTCATCACGTTCGAAGGGCTTGAAGGCGTCGGCAAGACCACCAACCGCGACCATGCGGCGCGTCGCCTTGCCGAGGCCGGTATCGATGCCATTACCACACGCGAACCCGGTGGCACCGACGTGGGCGAACAACTGCGCGAGCTCATGCTGCACCAGGAGGTAAGCCTCAGACCCGAGACGGAAATGCTGCTGATGGCTGCCGCCCGTGTCGAACACCTGGCCCAGGTCATCGAGCCGGCGCTGGCGGCCGGTCGCTGGGTGCTCTGCGACCGCTACCTCGATGCGAGCGTTGCCTACCAGGGCGCCGGGCGCGAACTCGGCGTCGAACGTGTGCTCGACCTGCATCGGCTCGCCGGTGTCACGCGGCGACCCGATCTCACGCTGCTGCTCGACATGCCGGTGGCGGCGGGACGGCAGCGTGCGGGCGCGAGAAGTGCCCCCGACAAGATCGAGCGGGAAGACGATGGTTTCTTCGCGCGTGCGCGCAAGGCCTATCTCGATGCTGCGGCGGCCGAACCCGAACGCGTCGTGGTCATCGATGCCAGTCGCTCGCTGACCGAGGTGCAGGCATCGATCAATGAGGCGCTGGCGGCGCTGTACGACCGCCTGGGCACGCACGACCACGCGCTGCCCGGACCGGGCAACGGCGCTTCGACGGTCCCCGGGCAGCGCTGAGAGGTTGCTGGCGATGGCGGGCGGGCGATCCAGCGACAATGCTGCCGAGGCGCGGCCACTGCCCTTCAATGATGCCTTCGGCATGCCGCCGCGCGCCAGTGGTCTGGCGGCCTTGCCGCCCTGGCTGGTCGATGATGCCCGCAGGCTGCTGCAACGCGAGCTTGATGATCGTTTCCCGCACGCGCTCCTGCTGACTGGCGTGGACGGTGTCGGCAAGCGTGCCTTCGCGGCCTGGTTGGCAGAGGCCCTGCTGTGTCTTGAACGGGTGGATGCGGGTGGCGCCGACGTTCTCGGTGCCTGTGGACAATGCGCGGCCTGCCACCAGCTGGCTGCCGGCACACATCCCGATCTGGCGCTGCTGGCGCCCGAAGGCAGGAGCGAGACGATCCGCATCGATGCGGTGCGGGTGCTCATGGAGTGGCTGCAGTTGACACCGGGCGCGCAGAGTCGGCGGGTGGCCCTCGTGACCGCGGCCGATCGCATGAACCGGAATGCGGCCAACAGTCTGCTGAAGACGCTCGAAGAGCCGGCAGAGGGAGCGGTGCTGATTCTCACCGCCAGTCAGCTCGGACGCTTGCCGGCAACGGTGCGCAGCCGCTGTCAACGCATGTTGCTGCGTCCGGGTGAGGGCAGGGTTGCCCGTGACTGGTTGCTCGCGCAGCCGGGCATCGACGAGGCAGCGCTTGCCGAGCATCTGCTCGAGGCCTGTGCCGATGCCCCCTTCGCGGCCATTCGCCGCAGCGCTCGCGATGCACTGGCGAACTTCTCGCTGTTGCAGGAAGCCTGGCTGGACCTGTTTCTGCACCGGCGCAGCATCGGTCGTATCGTCAGCGCCCTGACCGATCTCCCGCGCGAGGAAATCCTGCGCCAGTTTGCCGCCTGGAGCGCGCAGGCAGCGCGCGTGTCGCTGTTGCAAGAGCAAAGTGGTGCTTCTGGCGCGAATCCTGCCGTGGATTCCTTTCTGGCAGAGACGGCCCCGATCCTCGAGATCGAGCACTGGTTCTCACTTCATCAGCAGATTCTTGAACTGCATCGCACCGACAGTGTGAGTTTTCGAACCCAGACTGTGCTTGAGGGGCTTTTTGCCGATATTCGTAGCGGTATCCAGACCAGACAGGCAAGCAGGCAGGCGGCAACATGACCGAATCAACCCGCAAGGGCATCATCGCGTTCTCGATCACCGATCGCGGAGCGCTGTACTCGGCCTACATGGCCTTCGTGACCAATGGCGGCATCTTCGTGCCCACGGCGCGCCAGTTCGAACTGGGCGATGAAGTGTTCCTGCTGTTGAAACTCATGGATGACGATCACCTGCACACGGTGCCGGGCAATGTGGTCTGGGTGACGCCGGTGGGCGCACAGGGCAACAAGGTGCAGGGTATCGGCATCCAGTTCAGCGACGATGACAACGGTGCCACCAAGTCGAACATCGAGCAGCACCTTGCCGCCACTCTCAAGAGCGATCGCCTGACACATACCATGTAGAGCACGAATGGCCTACCATGAAATCATGACGGGCCATGTTCATACCGAAATCGATGACGGCGCCGGTCGTGCCATCGGAAAACCGTTGGTGTGGCTGCTGGCCACGGCGCTGTTCCTTGCCACGGGCTGGTTGATCGGATTCACCTTCAGCCATCGCGATACGCTCATGGCCCTCTGGCTGGAAACGAGCGAACAGCAGTACCTGACGATGACGGACGGGGCCGGCCCGGTCACCTACCTCGTGCATCATGCAGACTACGCCGCGCTCGAACAGGCAGTACGGGAAAATGACGAGATTCTCGGCGTGGAGATCTTTCAGTATCCGAACGTGGCTGCCATGGCCTTTCTGCGGCCGGATTCGAACGCCATCGATTCGGTGGCGGCACTGCCGACGGTGGAGCGGATCGAGCAGCGTTTCGTGCCGATGATCTGCCACTGAGGTATTCGAGCGACACGATACAGCGCGTCAGGGACAACATGCACAAGGGCAGGAACCTGAAACGCATCGGCATCATGGCCGCCATTGCCGGCCTGGCCATCGCCCTGTTCCTGGCAGGGCAGCGTCTGGTGTCGTCGTTTGACGGCAACGCGGTCGAACCGACACGGCAGGGCGCGGAAGAGGATACGATCGGCAATCCGCCGGACGCAGGCGGGAAGACCGGCAGGGACGCAAGCGGGACTGCGGCTGCAGGCACGGCCGGGGCCGAAGCCGGGGGCGCGGCCGGGGGCGCGGCCAAAAACGCCGAAATGGCAGTGCATGCACACGCGGCACTCGACGTCGCCGACTGGCCTGAAATACCTGCCATCGCGCTCGAGGTTCACGAGGACGCCAGCGCCGGATGGAATCTCGAACTCCTGCTCGAGAATTTCCGCATGGCACCGGAAAAGGTCAACACCGACGTGGTCGTCGGCGAAGGCCACGCGCATCTCTACATCGACGGCAGAAAGGTCATGCGGCTCTACGGCAACTGGTATCACATCGCCTGGTTGCCGAGCGGTGCGCACCGTGTCAGTGTCACACTCAATGCCAACGATCACAGCGAACTCACGCTCGGCGGCAGGCCGATCGCGGCCAGCGTGGTGCTTGAGGGGGTGGGTGAGGATTAGCCCGCATCGCTCACAGCGCGGGCGCTTGAGCTGATTTCAGGCCATTCGATCGGAGCAATTCGGCAAAGGACAGTGACAGTGCCTTGCGGATTGCGACACTCGTTTTCGCTGGCGACTTGTGCCGACAAGGCTCCAGTACGCCTCGATCACATCGATTGTTGCCGCCGATATCCTGCATCACGCAGCTTGCCCGTGCCGGTGCGCTCGCACCGGCTGTCGGCCTGCTTTTTCGATG
>PDWI01001532.1_pt1 | contig 36294 bp, 28 predicted proteins | sample 1430891 | NCBI WGS metagenome assembly PDWI01 (sample SAMN01162508, study PRJNA174530) | Oral metagenome, whole genome shotgun sequencing project. | biome: Marine environment; feature: Marine mammal; material: Swab sample of the gingival sulcus; isolation source: swab sample of gingival sulcus... | reverse complement strand
AAACGCAAGAAAGTCTGGGTTTGACAGCAAACTACTCAAATGCGTATTGCTGGCAATAGGTTGATCATTTTCAAAGACGTCTTTGAAAATTTCTATTAAATCTCTGAAGTCTGAAACTTCATTATGATTAAGTTTTTTTACAATTGGTGTATTCATTATATGACTCCAAAATCTTGCACAAGCGTGCCAGGTTCAATTAATAAATGATATATACCCAGCAACTGCAATCAAAACAAATAAATATACTTTAAGCGCCGATATATGCAAGCGTTTTCATTTCAATCGCCTTAACGCGATAAGCAAAAATCTCTGGCACTAAATTGACCAGAGATTTTTGCTGTTGAGTATTTATTTAACTATTCATTATCTACTTTACGTTCTTTTAAGACGACTTCAGTATCAAATGTTTCACCTTCGCGGTAATAGCTAATTGCCAGCTTGTCGCCTACTTCTTTATTGTTGATTGCCAACACAATGGTTTCAAAAGTAACTGGCGATTCGCCGTCAACCGAAGTAATAATATCGCCCTCTTGCAAGCCAGCTTCGGCCGCACCGCTATTTTGCTCGACTTTTCTGATGACAACGCCCTCTCTAATTTTGTAAAGTTCGGCAATTTCTTTAGAAACGTTTTCGCCGTAGATACCCATATAGGGTTTAGAAACATGACCTTTAGTTAGTATTTCTTCAATAATTGGCTTTACTTCATTAATCGGTATTGCAAAGCCAATGCCCTCAACCGATGTTTCGGCGATTTTAACGGTATTGATACCAATGACTTCACCTCTGCTATTAATTAAAGCACCGCCACTATTGCCCGGATTAATTGCCGCATCGGTTTGAATAAGTGACATATACCTACCTGAGCTCATTTGAAACTTGCGGTCAACACCGCTGATAAATCCAACGGTTACTGTGTCGGTATAGCCTAGCGGATTACCGATTGCGATCGCCAGTTCTCCAGCGCGCAACTTTTCTGAATCGCCAAATACAACGGGTTTTAGTTGCTCTAATATCGCTTCATCAATATCGGCTTTGGCAACGCGAATAATAGCAATATCTGAATCGACATCAGCGCCAATGATTTCGGCTTTCGCTGTGTGATTGTCGTCAAAAGCAACCGATAATTCTGTTGAATTGTCGACAACGTGATTGTTGGTCACTATTAAAACGTAGTCTTCATTGATATTAAACACCACCCCCGTGCCCGATGTCGGTCGATTGATTTCACCATAGAAAAAGCTTTGTACGACCTGCTGATTGGTAATGGCAACAATGCTTGGTTCTAAGCGAGCGACAATATCGGGAATATCATTGGCGATGTCGCCCTTGTAATCAACTGCTTTTAACGGCTCGCTCTGTATATAGTACTGACCAATCTTTGGGGCGGCTGTTTCTGTTTTTAACAACCCTGCCAATTGAAAACCTGCTCCTATTGAGCCACCCAATGCCAGCGCAGCCACCAAGACGAGCGCCAAAATGCCTTTAAAACCAATTGTGTTGCGCTGTGGCTTAGCGTAGCGCACATCATTATCAAAGTTATACGATTGATTGTCTTGTTTATATTGTGGTCGTTCAACTTGACGCGTCGTATCAATTGAAGTTGTAAAATCTTGATCCCACTGTGTTCTTTTGTATTCTACCATAGTATCACCTCTAATCTATTGTAATTTCACGCAAGTCATTTTTAAGTGGTTCTTTCTGTAAAGTAACTCTAAGAATACCATTTTCAAAGTTGGCATTAATTTTATCAGGCGCAATATTGTCAATATAAAAACTGCGTTTAAACTCACCGCTACAGCGTTCTTTTCGAATATAATTGCTATCGGCAGATGTTTCAGAACGTTTGGCCGTAATTGTCAGATGCTGATCACGGTATTCAAGCTTGACATTTTCCTTAGCGAAACCAGGCAATTCAGCCTCGACAATATACTTATCGCCATCATCTAACACATCAACCAAAAAACTGGTTATACCACCATTTAATTTATCAAACGACACAAAGACATCTTCGTTAAAAAAACTATTAAAAAACTGATTAAAGACATCTTCAGTATTAGAAGAATCTCTCATTTTTCTAACCTGTCTAAGTGGCCTAATTGGTACTAGCTTAAACATAACACCCTCCTTGTAAACGATTTAGAATGGTTATATTATAATTTTCTTTTATAAAGATGATATGAACGATTTATTAATAATCATCAACAAAGTGTAAATATCTCGGATTGTTGAATTTTTCATAAATCAAATATTATAAACACATTGCAACTATGTGATTGGATGGTTTTCTCTTTTAAATGTACTTCTGGTCAACGAAAATACAAACATAACGCCTAAATAATCATTGGAATAAACATCAATTTTTTCGTCATGCGCATCGAGCACTTCTTTGACAATCGACAGCCCTAAACCTGAAGAATGCTTAATTTCGCCGCGTGAAACGTCTAATTTTGCGAAGCGTTGCCATATTTTAGATAATTTATCATCAGGAATCGGTGTACCGGTATTTCTTATGCCGATTAGCATTTTATTCTCTTTCGCATTAGTCATAATTTCTAACGTGCCATCTTCTTCAACAAACTTAACAGCATTATCCAACAAATTATAGACGACCCGCTCTATCAAGTCGTAGTCAGCCTCAACCATCGTATCGCCCTCGGCTAACTTAAAGAGCACCTCAACGTGTTTGTTATTAATGCGTCCTTCAAATCGATCGAGCACATTGAGCACCATTTCGTGAATATCAAAGTCTGTTTTCTGTATTTCAAGTGCACCGGTCTGCATTTTCGACAAGTCGAGAATATCGTTAATTAACTTTGTTAAGCGATCGGTTTCTTGTCTGGCAATATTGAGATATTTCTCCCATTTTTCAGGTGGGATTGTGCCGTCTAAAACACCGACGATATAGCCTTTTATTGATGTGATTGGCGAACGTAAATCGTGTGATAAATCTGAAATAAAACGACGACTGGTATCTTCTTGTGCTTTAAGTTCACCGATCATATGATTAAAATTCTTACAAAGTTCGCCGATTTCATCCTTCCGTTCAGTTTTAAATTGATAGTCAAAATTTCCTTTGGCGACAAATTTAACACCTTCATTTAGCTTTTTAATGTTATCCGAAACACTTTTGGTCGCAACGAAAATGGTAATTGCTGCGTAGAGCAAGGCAATAATCAAGGCAAAAAGCGTAAAGGTATTAATCCTTGAAATTGATTTAGCAACCACTGGCGTCGATTTATTTAAGTAAATAATACTGACTGTTTCACCGTCGATATCAAATGGATAAATCAAACTATAAAACTGTTCATCGGGCAATTGGGTGTAATTTGCCGTTTTAAAAATTGGCGCACCAGTTGACTGAATTTTTTCAATATCTTCGCTAAGTTGTGATACATCAAAGCTAAAAGTCTGATCGGTGTTAATAAAAGTATCGCCCATCAATAGCCATACTTTTAAATTGGCGTATTGTTCAAGACTTTTCATCTCTGAAATTAAAACGTCTTGCGATAGTTCGTTGTTCGCAATGCGCTCTGCCAACAGGTCATTAAAAGCATCGGCCAACTGCTCCATCTGCAAATGATTTTCTTCAATAAAATAAGACGTTAGCGCCATTCGAAAGCCGACAGTCAATATGATAAAACCGACAATTAAAGCACTTAAACTGAGCAATAACAGTTTAGAATAAAGTGATTTCAAAATTCCCCCTACTTGGCAAACTTATAGCCAACGCCCCAAACTGTTTTTATTTGCCACGGGTCTTCTTTGGTAAATTTTTCTCTGAGGCGTTTAATGTGAACATCAACCGTTCTGGTATCGCCATAATAGTCAAAGCCCCATATTTTATCGAGTAATTGTTCTCTAGTAAATACGCGATTGGGGTGCGTCACTAAGTGATTAAGTAATTCTAATTCTTTGGGCGGTAATTGCATTTGCTTGCCGTGATAATTTATGATGAATTCATCCATATCAATCGTCAAATTCGGTAATACGGTGACATTTTCATGCACATCTTCAGTACCAACGCGACGTAAAACGGCTTTAACACGCGCTAAAAGCTCCTTTGGCTCAAAGGGTTTAACCATATAGTCGTCAGCACCTAATTCAAGACCGAGCACTTTATCAAATGTCTCGCCTTTTGCGGTCAGCATAATCACCGGAATAGCCGATATTTTTCTAATCTCTTTTAAAACCTCGTAGCCGTCCATAATCGGCATCATAATGTCGAGTACAACCAAATCTGGCGCCTCTTTTTTAACAGCACTTAAAACTGTGCTACCATTGTTAAAGGTGGTTACCTTAAAACCCTCTTTTTCAAAATAAAGCTGAATTAGTTCAGCTATATTGGCATCGTCATCAACGACAAAAATATGTTTATTCATAATTCACCTCGTTTTGTTTTCTTTGTTTTCAATCGCCAATATATTTGATGTAGCTACACTAAACATTATTTTATCAGCAGAGTTAAAACAAAATATGAACAAAAAGATAAAAGCGGAAAACCGAAGGTCGAAAGTTGAACGCAATGCCGCTAACTGTTGGTAAGTTAGTCTGCTGGTCAAGGGGAAGAAAGTCAAAATCAAACTCATGATTTGTCGATTCGAAATGACATATCAAGTTGCTCTATTCAGATATATCGCCAAATTTCTCGCTATACATACGCATATCAGCAGTATTAATGACATCAAGTAAATTGTCTTTTGTTGCATCATAATAGGCATAACCAACAGAAAAATTTAAGTCGCCTGTTTTCAGATCACGCTGCTCTTTACTTATAATGATCAATCTGTCTAGAAGATCTTCTATTGAATCAAGCAATGTCGCCTCGATAAATAGTATAAATTCATCACCACCTATTCTAAATGCTTCAATATTGTATTTCGTTTCAGATAGTGTTTTGATTACAGTCGCTATCCGATTAATAACTACATCACCATAATCATGACCATAAGTATCGTTTAAAAGTTTTAAATTGTTTAAGTCAATAAAAACAATCCACTGCGATTTTCTTAAAACAGTTCTGTCTTCTAAGTATTTTATATAGGCCGTTCTATTTTTCAAACCAGTCATAAAATCTAATAACGACAGCCTTTTATATTCGGCGTTTTTAAGCTCTTCGTTCACCAAATTAGAATAGATGTGCGTCGCATAATAAAATTGACCAATTATAAACAATAACAGCTGCAGATTTATAGCAATACTAAAATAGTTGTGTTCTGAATTAATTTTTAAAAATAATATAATAAGCGTTCCAATTGTTATTGGCAAAAAAGAAACCATTAAATATGTTTTGTTGGGATTTGTTGTTGCCGCTGTATTAAAATAGGTATAAATAATCCACAGCGTCGAAATGACAATGCTAAAAAGTGACACTAATTTGACGTCTTCAAATTGTAAATCAAAAAAGTATACTAAAATAATCTGAACGCTCAAAACAAGCATAATATAAATGATTAGATAGTTGAAACGATTGCGATATTTCGACGCAAGCCCTCTTTTGAAAATAAGCAAAAGCGGAAGTTGCGCCGCTAGCATAACGATATATTGAAAAGCATATAAAGTAAAGTTAAACAGAGACAATAAATACTGGGTAGAATTATTCTGCGAAATCAAGAAAATAGCATACAGTAAATAAAAAGCAGCAATAGCGAACAGCGTATCGCCATATTCTATCTTACGGAAAAAGAACAATTTTGCTAAAATCATGATAATAAATAGACCAAACAACAAAAAAATAGCAATAACCAAAAAGAGGTCTTCGTGTATTAATGAATCGATAAACATGTCAAGTGGTTCACCTATAGTGAGTGGTTCAACCACAATTTTATCGCGACTAATCAGCTGAGATGTATAAACAAGCTTCACTTCGCGGCACGATGATTTATCTGCTAAACTGATTAAATGTTGCACGCGTCCACCACTTTTTATTAAGCCACTCGCTGGTGACGTATAGTGATAAACATCTTGACAATCTAGATAGCAATCAAGTGAAGAATAATAAGTAGCAATAGCTAAACTATTGTGTTTTGTATCAAGATTTATCGGCACTTGATACACAACCGTAAGTGCTTTATCTGAAAAAAATGTTTTAGGTAGATCAAAAACTGCCTGTTTTGAACCATCTTCAAAACTGATCATCGCCTGATTGATTTCTATTATATTAGCACCATGTTGCGTTTCATGAGGGATATCTTCAACTAAAATTAAATACAAGTAGGTAGTTGCTATAAAAATAATCGCCATTAAGATAGAAATTTTAGCAAAGGTTGACATTTTTCTAATTTTCATACGCCGACCTACCTTTTGACGTTTTTTTATTTTGATACATTATTAAATCTGCTTCAGAAACACTGCCTTTAAGCGACTTTGCTTGCACCGGATCATAATGAATAATCCCCGCTGAAAACGTCAATCTAACAGTACCTGTAGTAACTGTATTATTACACATTTCATTTATTTCTGCGACAATTTGCTGCCCTGACTTACCAGTAGTTGTATCAACAAAGAAGATGAATTCGTCACCGCCAATTCGAAAGGCATCTATTTTTTTGTACTTTTCTATTATTTTTTTAATAATTGTCGAAAATTTGATAATTAATTTATCACCTGCACTGTGTCCATACTGATCATTGACATCTTTTAAACCATCAATGTCAATAACAATAATATGTTGATTGCGTTTTTGATTGGTATCATCTGCTAAGTATTCTGCATATGATAAACGGTTTTTTAGCCCCGTCATCAAATCAACATAAGCTAACTCCTTGTAAACTTGGCTCTTTATATTTTCTCGTTTCAATATCGTAAAGCTCCTGAACAGATTATAGATCTGAATCAATACGAAAAATAAGATACCTACCAGAATAAAATTGATATACATTACTAAACGTGTAGCCAAATAAATGACCAACGCCATCGTATAAGTAACCAGTGGCGGAAGCATGGAAATGAGTAAGCCTTTTTTCTGAGGATATTTTTGAGTATCTGTCATTATAAAAGCGACGGCAATTAAAATTAAATTTGACGAAACTATAAGCAGACTGAACAAACCAACATCAATAAATTCATAATCAGTTAAAAGTACCATTATGGTTTGAATGCTAGCATTAAGGGTTGATATGACAATACCCATATCGAAAAATCTATCAAACTTAGGATCTAAATTCTCTCTTAATATGTAAAAAATAATCGGGAAAAACAACATCAACATGTAATATTCAGTGACATATGTGAAGATGCGATAATCGTACATAATATAATTGTAAGTCCAAAGTTGCGGTAGTAAATACAAGCTAATCGCTAAACACATTAGACCTAACCCAGTAAGTTCAGCTCGAAAATAGTGTTCGTTAGAATAAAATGTCGTCAATGCCGTCGTTACTACAAAGATCGCCAGCAAAAACATAATAATCAAGTAATCAACCAAATCATATTTGATGAGATGATACATAAAAATAGCATGGCGATCGCCAACATCAATTTTCTTTAACTTAAATATTTTCGACAAAAGTAAATTATTTTGATAGCGTACAACCAATTTTTTATCATGAATTGTTTCTGGCAAGTCAAAAACGTGAACTGAATAGCCGCCACTTATAATCGTGTGATTTTTATCAGAACTGTAACGATATATTTCGACATCATCGACATAGCAGGTTATATCTTTATAAAAGACGAATAGCGCAACGCTTTTATTTTTCAAATTAGATATTTCTGACAAATTATAAGTTACAGTTATATCTTCGTCACGATTTAACGCAATCGGAAGTGCCGCGCGACTTGACGAGCCATCAGCATACTGTATCTGCGCCCTATCGATAAAATCAATTTCTTTATTAAACTCGTTATTGTTTTCGAAAGCAAGCATGTCGAAATAAGCAATAAGACCGATTAACAAAATAACCACAACGACAGCAGCGGTAATTAAATATTTTATTGTAAATTCAAATTTACTATTCATGTTTACTCCGAAATAGCACAAGAGTATGATCAACCAATTAATCGAAGCTCACAACCCACTTTTCTAACAAATTGACTGATTTATAATAGACACATTTTGGGCATGTAAAAATGATATCGCATATAATCTCTCCCAACGATATTATAATTTTTTATAACTATTAAAAATCACTATTATTTATTAGATTACTGTAATATCGAAAAAATCATATATTTCTAGTTAACTACAATAACTGAACCCCCGCAGACTGACACACCGCTAACGTATGTTTGTCCCATACACTGGCTTGTACCTCGCCAATATGCGCTTTTTGCAAGTAATACATACAGATACGCGATTGGCCGATGCCACCGCCAATGGTGTACGGCAATTCGCCAGCTAATAGCGCCTTATGGTAATCAAGCTCTAAGCGATCTTCAGCAGCACGAATTTTAAGTTGTTCTAATAAGCTATTCTCATCGACTCGAATGCCCATTGACGATAGTTCAAAAGCACGCTGTAGCGTCGGGTTCCAAAATAATATATCGCCATTTAAATTCCAGTCGTCGTAGTCGGGTGCTCTACCATCATGTGGTTCCCCCGATGCTAAAACATGACCGATACCGATTAAAAAGACAGCGCCCTTTTCTTTGGTGATGGCATCTTCGCGCTGTTTTGCCGTCATATCGGGATATTTGTCAGCTAATTCTTGCGTAGTAATAAAGAAGATATCGTGCGGTAAATCAAAAGTTAACTGCGGGTACAAGCCAGTTACATAATCAGCCGTATCCTTAAATGCCGAATATATTTGATTAACAACTGATTTTAAGGTCAGTTCGGTGCGCATGTCTTTGCTGATGACTCTTTCCCAGTCCCACTGGTCGACATACATTGAATGTATATTATCGAGTTCTTCATCTTTTCTAATGGCGTTCATGTCAGTGTAAATACCCTGGCCGACGCCAATGCCATAGCGCGCTAACGCCATGCGTTTCCATTTGGCAAGCGATTGTACAATTTCAAGCTTACTGCCTTCGTGTAAAAAACCAACCGGTTGTTCAATGCCATTAAGATTGTCATTAAGCCCCGATTCAACGCGCACAAACAGCGGCGCCGATGCGCGAATTAAATTTAAGCGCTCAGCTAATTTGCTTTGAAAAAAATCTTTTATCTGTTTAATCGCCAGTTCAGTTTCTAGCAAACTTAATGACGATTTGTAGCCTTGCGGTATAGCAGATTTACTCATAATGAACTCCTTTGTTAAAAACACCTATTTTAGCTTTAAGCTTATAAAAAAAATAATCTGTTGTCAACTAAAAAAATACCCCGTTGAACGGGAATAAAGTATTAGTTGAATGTGGCATAGAAAACAGAAAGTGGAAAGCAAAAGTACTGAAAATACATCTTGCGCAGCAACAAAGTTTGGGCATTTCCACAGCCTAGATAACGCCTTTTTTTAGTATAATATTAGCATAAAGCGCCGCCTCACTGGTTTGAATAATCGCATAAGCCTTTTTAGCACGCTCATAAAAGGCAAACCTTTCAATATGCCCAATTGTCACATCTTCAGCAGCGCCCTCTTTTAATATTTTAGCATACGTATCCCAAATTTCTGGCACGTAGTCATCACCTGGTACAACTTCCATTAAATATGCCTGTTCCTCATTATAGGGATCAAGCGGAAACAGCTGTAAAATGGCTTCAAGTAGTTCAGGTACACCGTGACCATCTGCTCGCACTATGCGCTGCGCGAGTGCCGGCCCCGGAAAATTGCCATCGGCTATGATAATTTCATCGGCATGACCCATTTCAGATAGTATTTTTAGCAATTCAGGACTAATTATTTTTGGTATGTTTTTTAGCATGATTACTTCCTTTCGTGCATAATTAAATGCCAAGTTGAATCTGACAGGTGTTTGAAGTCGTCTAATAGCAAGTGTTCACAAATAAACGACTGACGTGGCGAATTAACGTCTTCGCCCGATATTTCCATTATACCAGTACTTTGGCAAAAAGCCTGGATAAGTTTTAACTGTTTTAAGGTGTTGCGCGATGGCATATACGATAGCGCTCTGATCCCCAAATCGCCAAGCGTTTCAAACAAAAGTGGCAAATAGGCGTCTTCAAACGTCTGCTTTGGCTTGTCGCCTGTCACGCTCTCTTCAACATCTCCCAAATAGGCATAGGCCAATATGGCGTTAATGTCTGTTGCAAAGTCAATTAATGTCTTTACTTTAGGCAATTCTTCGCTGGCTGCTATATAAACACTCGGCAAAAAACCACTCTTTAAGACACCCAATAAATCGTAATCATAATAGATATTATCAGCATCGCTTAGGCGTTCGCGCAAACTGGCAGTCAGTGCAACGCTGTGTTTTGTTTCAAGATATTCGACTAGTTGCACACCCCTTTGGTACTGCCCAACCATCCACTTGGCTAAAGCAAACATCAAGTGACGTTCAGTTACTGAACCCCCCTCATTAAATTTTGAAAGCGGTAGTATGTCTCTTTCAAAGTCTAACTGACAGCCGACAACACTATTAATGCGCTTGACCATTTCAAAATTGCGCAAGTTGCGCTTAGCGCGATAGGGCGCAAAAAAGTCGCTAACTGTTTCAATCTGCTTATGTGGTACAGCGTGTAACACCATATAGGCCATTGAATTTTGGTCCGGACTATTTAGGCGATAACCATCAAGTGCGGTGCCTGCCATATTAACACGACATTCGGCACCAACAGTTGTTGCCATGCCAAGCATGTCACCTGCGGCAAGAAATTCACGCGCCCCTGCCATGGTATCGTGGTCAACAATACCAGCGCTACTTAAGCCCGCTAACTTCGCCTGATAAACCGCCTCACAGGGCGAATAGGGCGAAAACGAATAAAAAGTGTGAATGTGATTGTTGGTATAGCCTAAATCAGCCGGCTTTGTTGCACCTTCGCTTGCAACAAAATCGCGCAGCGCAGCCAAGCGCTGTTCGGCAGTTCCACTGTGTATATCGAATTTCTTATCTGTCATAATATCCTCTTAGTTTAACATAACTTGTCCGCCCGTTACCGGAATCGCCTGTCCTGTTTCATACTGCTGTTCGACGCAGTAGAAAATCGCCTTGGCGACATCTTCAGGGAAACAACCACGCTTAATTGGCGTCTTGGCTAAATAAAACGCTTTGACGTCTTCAACTGAAGTTGCGCCAGGTACTTTGCCAGCATCTAAATACTGCTTAAATAAGCCGCGTTCTGGATCAGACCAGAGCGGCCCATCATAATAATTACCCGGGCAAATTGTATTTACTTTGATATTGTATTCAATCAGTTCTAATGCAAAGCTCTGTGTTAAGCCAATGCCACCAAATTTGCCACCGGCATAGGCAAAGTTTTTCTTTGAACCAACCAAGCCAGACTTTGAATTGATCTGCACGATATCGCCTACCCAGTTGGCATCGCCTGCGTGCTGCGCCTTCATGATCTGCGACGTGTATTTAACGCAGTTAAAATAGCCCGTATAGTTAATTTTAGTGACAAATTCAAAGTGTTTCATTGTCATTTCATCGAGCCCACCAGCGATCAGTACACCAGCATTGGCAACCAATAAATCGATGCCGCCAAATGCCTCTACTGTTTTAATTAACATATTTTGAACAGCGGTTTCATCGCTAATGTCGACGCCAACACTAATGGCGCGTTCGCCTAAGTCATTGGCAACTTCATTGGCAAGCACCTCATTTAAATCGGCAATCACAACGTAGGCGCCAGCGCGGTAAAGCGCTTTGGCAATACCCAAGCCAAAGCCCTGTGCCGAACCCGTCACAATTGCCACTTTTTCGGCAAGTCTTCCTTCAGTTTTACCGCTAAAGCGCGCTTTTACCATTTGTTTAGCATGTTCTATCGCTTGTTGAAAAGTCATATTATGCTCCATATTTTTTGGCATTGGCCAATAGATATTGTTCAGCCTCTAAATTCCAAAGTCCGTTGTGACGTTTGACAATTTCGTCTAAATCGGCATAAAACTTGTCATTTTTAGCGAGTTCGACAAAGTCGTCTAGTGCCGTCATTGGCATATCAATGTGGGTATAGCTTAATTTTTTACCACCTGGTATATTCGGCAAATTAAGCACTGTATCAATAACAGAATTAATACCGCCGACGTGAGTAATCATAGCTGCAGGATTAACTTCGCCCTTTTCCATCATTGAAAGTGATTCGATCATATCTTGTGTATTGCCACCTGACGTGCCAACTAAATGGGCAGCGTTGTAGTGGACATTGTAAAAGTTTAATTCGGCTGAAAATTCGGTGTTTGATGGCCCGGCAAAAAAGTTTAAGCAGCCATCTTTACCAAGTATCTTGTCGCCCATTTCAACAACTGGTTTAACAGGCGCAAATACAAAGACATCATCATAACCTTCACCATCAACTAAGTCCATCATTTTTTTAATGCCGTCGCCCTCACCTGTATTGAGATATACCAGTTCAACACCAAGTTGTTCTGCCATTTGCGGTGTCACAATGCTGGCTGCTCTGTCAAGGCGGGCTTGGTTGATGTCGGTTACGACGACACGACGCGGCTTAATCGGCGCGTGTACGGCGTAGTCGATTGCACCTAACCCCATTGGGCCAGCACCCGCTAAAATTGCTAAATTGCCACCTTCTTTTATTTCCATCTCATGTACATAACTACCCGCTCTAGTGTGATAATTAGCGTGAAATGCACCGACAATACAGCTCATTGGTTCGGCTAGTGAGCCGTAAAAATAGGCATCGCCTTTGTATTTTAAAAGACATCTTTCTTCCATAAATTCTTTGGCGACAATAGCATACTGTGACGAACCACCGAGATATCTATAAGAATAGCCCGGCGCCCATAGTGTGCCATTTAGATTGATCGCTGGTTGAATTGAAAACTTTTCGCCAACTTGCCAATCGTTTTGCCAGCGCTTACCAACTTTGATGATGTCACCACAGAATTCGTGACCGATTAGCACTGGATTTTCAGCAACATCATCGGGTACGCGCTTGTGGTCAGAACCTTGTTTTGCCGCCTTATAAGACGACATGCAAATTGAATCACTGACAATTTTAACCAGTATTTCATCATCTGTTATTTCGGGTAATTCAATTGTCTCTAGTCGTAAATCTTCTTTTCCATATAACCTGACCGCAGTCGTTTTCATAATTTCCTCCTATACGCCCTTTTTATTATTTTCAATTTGATAAAGCGACGTAAAATTCGTCTTGCTGACATAATCGGGTAGTGGCATAATTCTGCTGTGGAAGGCGTCAATCAACCAGCTTGGCTGAGGGAAGAAGTAATGCTCTAATTCGTGTGCTGGCGTTATCCAGTTTTTAGCACCGACCACAACCGGTGGCGCATCGAGATCATCAAATGCCAGTTCGGTAATTGTTTGGGCAAATTCTTTTAGGTGCGAGCCGCGTTCACAAGCGTCACCTGTAATGATAATACGACCGGTTTTCTTAACTGATGCCAACACTTTTTCATAGTTAAATGGTACCAATGAACGGGCGTCAATTAGTTCAACGCTAATGCCGTGTTCGTTTTCAAATATTTCGACTGCCTCTTGTGCGCGATACAGTGTTGCACCAATCGACAATATTGTTAAATCACTACCCTCTTTTTTGATGTCGGGTTCGCCGATGACAATTTCATAGTCTTCTGCTGGCACTTCTGGTTGATACATTTCACCCATGTCGTAAATGCGCTGGCTCTCTAAGAAGATCACTGGATCAGTGCCATTGAGCGCTGCTGTCAATAAGCCCTTTGCATCATATGGCGTTGCCGGGAAGACAACTTTTAAACCTGGAATATGAGTACATAGTGCCGACCAGTCTTGCGAGTGCTGTGCACCGTATTTTGAACCAACTGACATGCGCAAGACAAATGGCATTTTTAGTACGCCGCCGCTCATCGCTTGCCACTTCGCCATCTGGTTAAACACTTCGTCACCAGCGCGACCTAAGAAGTCGATGTACATCAATTCTGACATGACGCGGCCACCACATAGTGCGTAGCCAACAGATGTCCCAACAATGGCAGCCTCTGAAATTGGCGCATTAAAGAAGCGGTGATAGGGTATTGATTCGGTTAAGCCAACGTAGGCGCCAAAAGCACCACCCCAATCGCGATGGTCTTCGCCGTAGGCGATCATAGTTGGATCTTGATAAAATTTATTAATGGTCGCCTCAAAGATGGCATCTCTAATTTGGAACGTCTTATTCTTAGATACTTTTTTACCATTTTCGTCGACACCACAGCGAATTTTTTTAGCAATTTTTTGAACGCGTGGGTTTTCGCCATATGGCATTAAGACGTCAGCTGTGCGACCTTCAGCAAATGATGCAACTTTTTCATTTGAAAACATCATATCGGCAATCGTTTCAGGATTGGCATCTAAGTTAATGCGTGGTGAAATGTCTTCGTCTTTACCCAATTTAACTGCCCAAACCATGTTCTTTCTAACTTTATTTTCAATTGCAGTCAGTTCTTTTTGCGTTGCCACTTTAGCATCAACTAATTGTTTGCCAAACGCCTTGATTGAATCAGCTTCGCGCCACATATCCATTTCTTCTTGAGTACGATACGACGAACTGTCTGATGGACTGTGACCACTGACGCGATAAGTGATAATATCAAGTAAAACTGGACCTTTGTTTTCGGCAATTAGCTGGCGCTTGCGGCGATAGGCATCGATTACTGCAAGTGGATTGTAACCATCAACGCGCTCGGCGTGCATCCCCTCTGGGTTGACCCCCAGCGCAACGCGTACCGCCTCACGATAGCCCATTGTTTCACCATCGGTCTGACCGCCCATGCCGTAGCTGTTGTTCCAAATATTATAAATAATTGGCAAGCCGCCTTTTTTGTCCCATAGTTCGTCGTACTGCGCCATTGCTGCAAAGTTAAACGATTCGAGTACTGGACCACAACCAAGTGCGCCGTCACCAATATTACAGACGACGATGCCATCTTTGTCGTTGACTTTTTTATAGAGCGCTGCACCTGTTGCCACTGGACCAGAACCACCCACGATAGCGTTGTTTGGGTAGACGCCAAACGGCGTAAAAAACGCGTGCATCGAGCCGCCTAAGCCTCTGTTAAAGCCGGTTACTCGGCCCCATGTTTCAGCGATCATGCCATAGAGCAAAAATTCGACTGCTTGTTCTTTGACACTTTTATATTGCGAATGTGTTTTGACAACATCGTAAATTTCACCATCAAAAAAGTTTTCCATAATATTAAGCAACTGTTTGTCATTTAATTTTTCAATCGCCGACATACCCTTTGCTAAAATTTCACCATGACTGCGGTGAGAACCAAAGGTAAAGTCGTCAATGGTTAGATCAAAGGCTTGGCCAACATAGCCAGCTTCTTGACCAATACCCAAGTGTGCAGGCCCGGGATGATTGTATTCGATGCCCTGATATTGTCCCGTCGTCTTAATGTCATTGAGCATAGTTTCAAATTCTCTAATCACCCACATGTCGCGGTAGATATTTAAAAATTCTTTTTTTGTAAAATTATTTTTTTCGTCCTTGACCGTTTTTTGGTAGCTGTTAATGGCAATTTTTTTACTGCTAATACTGCCTTTTTTACGAATTACTTTTGGATTGACAACTAACTGTTTTGACATTTTACTTCTCCTTGTCTTTGGTAAAGACAGCCTCGCGAATGATTTCCGATACTGTCGGGTGCGGGAAAACGATTTTTTTAATATCATCTATCGTCATTTTTTTAGCAATTAGTGCATCGACGCCCCAAATCAGTTCCGAACTGTGGTTGGCGATCAAATGCGCACCAATAATGTTATTCCATTTATTGTCAAACAATATTTTGCAGATGCCTTTGCCCATCTCATTTTCAGCCTCATAGCGACCTGCATAGCGCATGCTGAGTAGTTCAACGCGGTAATCGACACCACGTTTTTTAGCTTCGCTTTCAGTTAAGCCAACGCTGGCAACTTCGGGATTGGTATAGATAACGCTCGGTATTGCATCGTAAACCATTTTGTCAGCAATGCCCAACATATGGTTGACGGCAACTTCTGCCTCACGGTAGGCGGTGTGTGCCAATAGCGACTTGCCGTTGACATCGCCAGCTGCATAGACACCAGGTAAATTAGTACACATATGGTCGTCGGTAACAATTGCACCGCGTTGTGTATAAACACCAATTGCGCTGAGCCCAATATCGTCAACAGCGGCGCGTCTGCCAACCGAAACCAATACCTTGTCACATTTTATCTGTTTATTTTCATCAGCATTTTTACAGCTGACCACACCGTCTTTAATTGCTGTCACCTGATGCGATGTCAAAATGGTAATGCCCATTTTTTCAATTGCATTACGTAAACCTTCGGCAATTTCGGGTTCTTGCGGTCCGCCAATATGATCGAGCATTTCAACCACAGTGACTGCGCTACCCGCTGCACGATAATAGCTTGCCATTTCAAGACCGATCACACCACCACCAATCACAACGAGGTGTTCTGGCACTTCTGCAATATCTAATATTTCGCGACTGGTTAAGGCAAAACCGCCGGCAAGACTGTCTTTTAAACCGTCAATTGGCGGCAAAAACACATTTGAACCACTGGCGATTAAGAGCCGTTTAGCACGATATATTTCGCCACCGGCAACAACTTCATAATAGCCGTTTTTACGCCCCTGAATGCGCGCATAATGGCGCACCCAGTCAACACCTAAGCCCTTTAGTTTTTTGGCGACGCCATCCGTTAAAAACTTTACAATTCGATCTTTGCGTTTTATGACGGCTTGGTGATCAATACTGACGCCCTGACAGACAACACCATATTTTTGACCGTTTTCAGCTTGGCTTTTTATTTTTGCAGAATACAGTAATGCCTTTGACGGAATACAACCCTCGTTAAGACAGGTACCACCGACATTGCGCGCCTCAAACAAGGCGACCTTACCGCCCTTAGCGGCATACAGTTCAGCAGCGTTATAGCCGGCCGGACCGCCCCCGATAATTAATAGATCATACATGCTGCTACCTCGCCAACATCAGTGAAAAGTTCTCTAAGAAGTTGCACAGCTCTTGCATAAAGCGCGACGCTGGTGCACCGTCAATTGCTCTGTGATCATAGGTAAGCGATAAACCCATCGCCTGATAGGGCTGCGCTTCGCCATTTACCATTTTAAATTTAACTTGTATATTATTTACGCCGATAATTGCAACTTGTGGCGGATTGATGACTGGTGTAAAGTGTTCAACACCATAAATACCCAAATTAGAAACTGTAAATGTGCCATTTTTAAGTAAATCAGGTGAAATAGAGCCAGCCTGTGCACCACTTGCCAACTGTTTTGTTTGCGTGGCAATGTCGTTTAATGACAAGCGGTCGGCACCAAATATTGTCGGTACTAATAAACCGCGCGCTGTGTCAACCGCCATACCCAAGTTAACTTGGTCGAATAAGCGTATTTTATCACCCAAAAAGTGCGCATTGAGATCTGGGTGTCTCAGCAGAACGCGCGACACGGCAAATAAGATCATGTCATTATAGGTAATGTTGTTTAATCCCATCATTTTACCAGCGGCTTTTAACTGATTGCGATAGGCAATCAGTTGACTGGCATCAAATGAAAACGAATGGGTTAACTGTGCCATGCTCGACAGCGAATAATGCATTGCATCAGCAATCGCGCGACGCACTGTTGAAAGCGGTTGATCTATATAATTGCCAACTTGTTGATCACTTTGCCCTGTGATGACTTGTTCTACAAAAGCACTTTGCGGCTGCTTAGCGAGCAGTTCAATATCTCTTTCAATGATGCGATTATTAGGCCCTGTTGGGTTTGCATAGCGATAGTCCAACCCCATTTGTTGTGCTCTATTTTTTGCCCTTGGCGAAATGTTGACGTCTTCTTTAGCGGCTGCTACCACTTGCTGTACAATTGGTGTTTGCACAGTTTCAGCTGGCACTTTAGCAGCTTTAACGACTTCTTCACGTTTAACTGGTTCAGCAGCTTCTGGTTCAGTTAATTGAGCAGAAATTAGCGCACTAATATCTTCACCTGCTTCACCAATGATAGCAACATCTTGTAAAACAGGCACATCATCACCCTCTGCTGCTAAGCACTTAAGCAATACCCCACTAAATTTTGACGTTTCTTCAAAAGATGTTTTATCAGTTTCATAAGTAAATAGCACATCGCCCTCATTGACGACATCACCGACATTTACTTCCCAACTCGTTATAATGCAACTTTCTACCGATTGCCCCTGACGGGGCATAATGACGATATTTGCCATATTTTCCTCCCAATGAATTATCGGTTTGATTATTCACAATTTATCTAGCTATATCCTATATCATATCAAAAATAATCACAAACGACAATGAATGTCATCAGATATGCTCATGTAGACACCAAAATACATATTTTTGTCACATTTAATCATCAAATGTGATTACTGTTTGTTTAATTAGCGTTTAGTTCGCTTAAATAAGGCGAACTGGGAATACCACCGTAGCGCATCACGGACAGGCCAGCGGCACAAGTTGCAAAGTCGACAATTGACTTTAGGTCTGTTTCACTTAAACTAAACCCTTTATTAAGCATTAATAGCTTGCTCAGTGCGGCTGCGCCATAAGCATCACCAGCACCCGTCGTATCAACGACTTTCACAACATTTGGTTTAGCGCCAACACAGTGCTGTGCCGTTAAAGCTAAAGCCCCCTCCGCGCCGCGCGTCACGTGTAACAACCGTATTTGTGGATACGCTTTAAGCAGTTGTTCAGCCGCTGTTTTAACTTGTTTATCGGTAATCAAATCATCTGTTTCTAGTACAAAGGCCAGTTCGTACTCGCTTATTTTTAAAGTGTTACAATAGCCAAGCGCCTCTTTAATACGCGTGCGTGCTATTGCCGCATTTGGCCAAAGCGGTGCGCGATAGTTGGGATCAAAGTGAATAAACGCCCCTGCTTGATCGGCCAGTTCTATTGCCTTTAATGTCGCCGCATAGGCCGGTTCATCAACCAATGACAGCGAACTAAAGTGCAGTGCGCGTGTCGCTTTTAATTTATCAACTGGTAAATCGCTTGTATTTAACATTAAATCAGCACTCTTTTTACGCGAAAAAGAAAAACTGCGTTCGCCATTCTGTTGCAAACTAACAAAGGCCAATGTTGTAAAATGCTCTTTATCAATGACGACATTTTCTACATCGACACCATAACCGGCGATAATTTTGCGCAATTGTTCACCGAACATATCATCACCAACTTTAGCAACTAACGCCGTATTAAGGCCCAATTTTTGACAGGCGACAATAAAATTAGGTGGTCCACCACCCGGGTTGCCATTTAGTATTGGGAAACCTTGGCCGTTTTTTCGATCAGCTATAAAATCTACCAGTATTTCACCTATTGCAATACAATCATACATATTTCACCTCTGTTGACAAAAAAAACAATATCTCTTATGATTAAAAGTAAGTTAGTGATTAAGAAAGGTTGGTGCCTATTATGTTTATGGAAGAACGCAAACAAGAAATTCTTAACATCCTAAAAGAAAAAGGCAACTCTGTCACTGTTAAAGAACTATGCCGTACACTTTATGCCTCTGGTGCTACGATTAGGCGCGATTTAAAAGACTTAGAGCTGAAAAATTTAATTAGGCGGACGCACGGCGGTGCAATTTTAACAGATGAAAGCGTCAACGAAGACCCGCTCGCCTTTCGTGAAATGCATGCCTTTAGCGAAAAACAAAAGATTGCACGCATGGCTTTAGAGCACATTAACGATGGCATGACCTTGTTCTTAGATTCGAGTACGACGGTTTACACGTTAGCACTTGAACTAAAAAACTTCAACAATATTAAAGTAATTACAAACGGCCTTAAAACAGCAGTTAGTCTATCAGAATTTCGCGGCGTCAAAGTTTATTGCACCGGCGGCTTTCTAAAAGATAATCACAAGTCTTTAGTTGGCGTGTCGGCACTCGACTTCATTGCGCGCTATCATGCCGATATTTCATTTTTATCATGCCGAGGCTTTAAACGCGACATTGGCGCAACTGATTCGAGTGAGGAAGAATACTATATAAAAAATAAATTTATCAAAAACAGCAACAAGGCTATTTTGTTATTTGACAGTTCTAAAATGGATCAAAGCTTTATGTGTAAATTAGGTGGTCCACAAACATTTAGTTATATTATTACCGAAAACGGTGGGCTTAACCTAGAACTGAATAAATTGACTAATCAGCTGGCCACATAATCAGCTTTGATCTCGGCTCAAAATAACTAGCTTTGCCAAGTGGTTATCGGTTAAAAAAAAGGCTGTCAAATGACAGCCTTCATTTAATGTGCTTACTCGTATACCAATTCGTCAATTTCAGGTTGTGAGATGTTGTCTTTGTTGTAGAATTTTGCACCAGTATCAACGATTGGGCTAGCAGCTGGCACACCATTAATAGCGTCAACAGCCAATTTAACTGCTTGATAACCAATTTGGTAAGGATCTTGCGTGATAGAACCATAGAACCAACCATTTGTAACAGCTGTCTTTTGCGTTTTACCAGCATCAAAACCAAGTGCTAAAACATCTTTAAACTTACCATTTTCTTTGTTGAAATCCGAACCGTCTGATGAAGCAGATAGAATACCATTAGCAGCTCCTTCGTTGGAACCGTAAATCGCAACAATACCTTGCTTAGCTAACAACGTGTCAGCAGCTGACTTCATATCAGTAGCTGATGGTGTAGCCGGTACGTTAACATCAATTGTCAACTTGACATCTTGTTCGGCGGGTTTTGCATAATTAGTGTGACCAACAACTTCTACTGCACCAGAAAAGCCTTCTGTAGCTTCTACTAATTCAGCCAATTTGTCGACAAAACCAGATGTACGCATTGTAACTGATTCAGAAGTTGCGTCTTGTGATAGGACGCCTACGACGATTTGTTCACCTGAAGCCAATTTAGCTTGGAACGCTTCTGATTTGAACAACTCTTCTGCCGCTAATGCTGCTGCAGCGTAGTTGTTTGTAGAAGCGGTCGCATAAATTGATCCCTCTGGCGCATTTGGAACACCTGAGTCAAAACCAACAACAGGAATACCTTTGTTTTTAGCTTCGTTTAACTGCTCTAATACAGCAGAAGTGTCAAGCGCTGCCAAAGCAATTGCAGCTGGGTTTTTCGTCATTGCGTTCTTTAACATATCAACTTGAATATTGATATCACTTTCTGACGGTGGACCATCAAATGAAACTTCGACACCTAAATCTTGACCGGCTTGCTCAGCACCTTTTTTAACAACTTGCCAAAATTGGTGTTGGAAACCTTTTGAAATAACCGCCACATAGGGCTTTTCACCGGTAGCTGCCGTTGTTTCTGCGGCTGCTGTTGTCTCAGCTGCTGTCGTTTCAGCTGCTGTTGTTTCAGCCGCCTTCGTTGTTTCTGCCTTCGTCTCAGGCGCAGGGGTTTCTTCTCGCTTACATGCGGTAAGTGAGAACACCATTACCAACACGAGCATTAACGCTAATAACCTTTTCATATAGCTCTCCTTTCGTATTTATTTAAAGTGTTAATCACCTTAAATCACATTTATTTGCCCAATTTCTTTGAGCGATAGATATCTAATAAAACTGCCAAAATAACGACGAATCCTGTAAAAAATGTTTGATATTGCTGTGGTAAACCAAGCGACATCAGACCTGTGCCCAGCACTGACATCAACAGTGCACCTATTAATGTACCCGACATAGTACCAACACCACCCGACAGGGTTGTTCCGCCAATGATAACAGAGGCAATCGCCTTCATTTCTTCACCCGTTCCAGTACCGGGAATAATCGTCGAATAAGTAGCCGAATAAACAATTGCCGCTAAACCAACAAAGAAACCACAGGCTGTATAAACCAGTATTTTCCACTTGGCGACATCGACACCTGATAACCTAACAGCTTCCTCATTTGAACCAATCGCAAATGTATAGCGACCAAATTTGGTCTTATTTAACAACAGATACGCGACGATAAACATAATGCCAACAAAAATGATACCACTGGGAAACCCGTTTGGCAAGGCTGCACTAGATTGCGTCTTATAAAAAACCGATTTATACCAGCCATCTGGGTCAAAAGCGGTCGGCCAACGCTGCGTTTGAACTTTCGTAATGATCGAACCTAAACCTTGCGACATCATCATCACGCCAAGCGTGGCGATAAATGGTGGTAATTTTAATTTAGCAACTAAAACGCCGTTAAGTAGGCCAAATGCAGTCGCAATTAACACGACAAAGATCATCGAAGATATAATATCGTAACCCAATACGTTATAAGCATAGCTGCCCAATAACGCGGCACACATCATAACGGTACCGATCGAAAGATCGATGCCAGCCGTAATAATGACAAAAGTGATACCAAATGCTAATAGTGCAATATAATATGTTCTATCTAATATGCTAATCAAGGTTGCAAATGTAAAAAATTGATTGCCAAAGATACTAAAAAACACATAGAGTAGCACGAGTGCCAGTGGCGCTAACAATTTTTGTAGGCCAATTTTCCCCAAGAAACTGTTTTTATTCAAATTCTCCCCCTACTTTCTCATCGTCGCATATTTCATAATCGTCTCTTGATCAGCCTCTTCAATGCCTAATATTCCGGTCTGGACGCCTTCACACATGACGACTATGCGATCGCTCATTCTAAGTATTTCCTCAAGTTCAGATGAAATCATAATAATCGATTTACCCTGTTCGGCAAGCGCATTCATCAGTTTATATATTTCACTCTTCGCACCGACATCGATGCCGCGCGTCGGTTCATCAAAAATTATTACTTCGCAATTCTTAATTAGCCATTTCGCAATAATTACTTTTTGTTGATTACCGCCTGATAAGTTCTTGATAAGTTGATTGATGCTAGGTGTCTTAATGGCTATTTTTTCGATGTATTCGTCAGAAACTTGCCTTATTTTCCGCTCATCGACAAAGCCAACATTAGAAAAGTTGTCGAGATCTGCCATTACCATGTTATCAGCCACTGACAGACCCAATGCCAAGCCGTAGCGCTTTCTGTCTTCTGACAAGTAAGCAATACCCGCGCGCACAGCATCTTTTGGCGAATGAATATTGATTTCTTTACCATGTAAAAAGACGCGCCCAGTTGTTCTTTTGTCGGCTCCAAATAACAGGCGCGCCACTTCAGTTCTACCGGCACCCATTAGTCCGGCAAATCCCAATATCTCGCCTTTGCGCAATTCAAAGCTGACATCTTTAACCACATCTGAAGAGAGATTTTTAGCCTCAAGTACAACTTCAGCGTCATTTGCAACATTGCTCTTTTGCTTAGGCTCTGAAAAAATTGTACGCCCAACCATCGCTTCAATAATGGTGTCGAGATCAGTTTCTTTAGTGCCCAATGTGGTAATTTTAGCACCATCACGTAATACGGTAATGCGATCACTGATCTCTTCAATTTCGTTCATGCGGTGCGACACATAGATCATCGCTATACCTTTACTTTGTAAATCGCGCATGATGTTGAACAGCTCGGCAATTTCAGTTTCGGTTAATGCTGCGGTCGGTTCGTCTAGAATTAAGACATTAGACTCAAACGACACCGCCTTGACAATTTCAACCATTTGTTGCTTACCGACGGTTAAATCGCCCACCTTATCAGTTGGCTTAAATGTAATTTTGAATAAATCAAGTAACGCTTGCGTCTTTTTGTTAATGATGGCATCATTTGTAAAAAACGACTTGCCTTCGCGACCTAAGAAGACATTTTGCGCAACCGTCAGATCGTTCATTAAATTGAGTTCTTGGTGAATGATAGAAATGCCCATTTGTTGAGCTTTTTTTGTGTTACTAACCTCAACCTTTTCACCCTTATAAAACATTTCACCGGCATCTGCATGATAAACGCCAGAAATAATTTTCATTAAGGTCGACTTGCCAGCGCCATTTTCACCGACTAAGGCCAATATTTCACCGCTGTACAAATCGAGGTCCACCTCTTTTAAGGCATGAACGCCAGGAAACGATTTGTCGATACCTTTTAATTCTAAAATTTTATTTTGATTCATAAGACATCCTTATCCTGCGGAAATATAATTTCGCAATTTTCAGATAGTATTTTGAATAATCCAACTAAAATTATATCATCACATCAAAATCTATTCAATATTCCATACGCCTAACATTTATGATTGTTTTTGATTGTTTTTGATTGTTTGTGTTTATCAATGCTTATTACAAGCCAAAAAGTAGTCTGAAACACTAATATTTATTACTTTATGCGATATCTTATTCGTTTTTTTGTTATAACTGTTCATGGTATTTCCGCAATCAATCATAACACTATTGTTAAAAATCTATTTCTATATTACAATTACATTGGAACCTAAACATTTTACTATAAGAGAGCGAGTTTGATATGAATACAGTACTAGCTATTGATTTAGGCGCATCAAGTGGTAGAGCGATTATTGGCAGATTAATAATCGCCGACGACAAAACCATTACGCTTGAGGAAATACACCGATTTGAAAATCGCGCAATCAACCTAAACGGCACTCTGTATTGGGATGCACTTGCCATTTTTGACGAAATTCATAATTCTTTACAACTATGTCACGATTTGCCAGTTGAAAGTATTTCGGTCGACACTTGGGGAGTTGATTTCGGACTGATCGATCAGCACGGCGACTTGCTTCAAAACCCTGTCTGCTATCGCGACAAGCGCACCGATGGCATGATAGAAGCTGTTTGTCAAATTATTTCAGAAGAAGCACTCTACCAAAAAACCGGCATTCAGTTTATGGCATTAAACACCTTGTTCCAACTTTACTACTTATCTAAAAACCGCCCTGAGCTACTGAAAAATAGTGCTAAATTGCTATTAATGCCCGACCTGTTTAACTATTTTTTATCGGGTAAAATGGCTTGGGAATTTTCAATTGCAACAACTACACAGATGTTAGAACACGCCACCATGTCATGGCACAAAGACTTATTAAAAGACTTGGCAATCGACGACCGTTTACTGGGCAACATAAGTCCATCGGGCACTATACTTGGTAAACTGCGCCCCGAAATTGCTCAACAAACCGGTTTAGACTTAAACGTCATTGCTGGTGCCGGACACGATACAGCCTGTGCCGTTATTGCCGTGCCAACTGATAAAAAAGACTTTTTATTTATTTCAATGGGTACTTGGGCATTAGTCGGTAGCGAACTCGACCAACCAATTATCAATGACATGAGTAAGCGTTATAACTTGACAAACGAAGGTGGCTATGGCAATAAAATTCACTTTTTAAAAAATATTACGGGATTGTGGATCATACAAGAAACGCGACACCATTATAAAACACAAGGCGATGATTATTCATTTGACGACATTGTTAAAATGGCAATGACTGCAGACGCGCACTCTGCCTTTATTGATCCCAACGCCGTCCAGTTTTTAACCCCTGGTAATTTACCTCAGCGCATTGTCGACTTCTGTCAAAAAACTGGCCAACGAATCCCCCAATCGCATGCTCAAGTATTTCGTATTATCTATGAAAGTCTAGCGCTTAAATGTCGCCAATCGATCGAACAAATTGCCGAGTGTACTGGCAAAAATTATGATGCGATACACATTATTGGCGGTGGCACGAAAGCTGAAATTCTCTGCCAAATGATCGCCAACGCAACGGCTAAAAAAGTGATTGCGGGCCCAGTTGAAGCCAGTGCGCTTGGCAATGTGGCCGTTCAGCTTATGACATCGGGGGCAATTAAAGACATTGGCGAAGCACGTCAAATTATCAAGCGCTCTACTGCGCCAAAAACATACTATCCAACAGACACGACAGCGTGGCAAAACGCTTATCAGCAATATCAATCAATATTACAAGAGGAGGCAATATGAGAAAACCTAAAATTGGCATTCGTCCCACGATCGACGGTCGCTGGGGCGGCGTAAGAGAGAGCCTAGAAGTTCAAACAATGAACATGGCCAAATCGGCAGCAGACCTCATTTCAGCAAAACTGAAATACAGTGACGGTACTGCAGTACAATGTGTCATTAGTGATACGACAATTGGCGGCGCTGCCGAAGCAGCCGCTTGTGCCGACAAATTTTCGGCCGAAAATGTCGTTGCGACATTAACCGTTACGCCCTGTTGGTGCTATGGTAGCGAAACGATGGATTTAGATCCAAATACCATTAAGGCTGTTTGGGGCTTCAACGGCACTGAGCGCCCTGGCGCTGTTTACTTGGCCGCTGTTTTAGCAGCGCATGCCCAAAAAAAATTACCGGCCTTTTCAATTTATGGCCACGATGTACAAGATGCCGACGACACCAGCATACCAGCTGACGTCGAAGAAAAAATCATTCGCTTTGCCAAAGCAGCTATTGCCGTTGGCGAAATGAAGAACAAGTCTTACGTCAACTTAGGCGCCGTATCAATGGGGATTATGGGCTCGTTTAGCGACCCAGCTTTCTTCCAAAAATACCTCGGTATCCGCACTGAATTTGTCGATATGACTGAACTCTTGCGCAGAATTAACTTAGGTATTTATGACCCTGCCGAATACGAGAAGGCACTGGCGTGGATTAAACAAAACTGTAAAGAAGGCTATGACACAAACGCTGGCAAAAAATTACCTGATGTCGTCACCAAATCTAAATATATTCCACCGGAAGAAGATTGGCAGTTTATTGCAAAATTAACTATTGTAATGCGTGATATTTTACACGGTAACCCAAAACTTGCCGAAATTGGTTGGAACGAAGAAGCACTTGGCAGAAACGCAGTTGCAGGTGGTTTTCAAGGTCAGCGCATGTGGACTGACTGGCTTCCCAATGCTGACTTCTCAGAAGCTATTTTAACATCAACATTTGACTGGAATGGCAAAAAAGAGCCCGTTGCCTTTGCCACTGAAAACGATACCTTAAATGCCGTTTCAATGTTATTTGCCAAACACTTAACCGGTGCCGCCTCAGTATTTGCCGATGTTAGAACCTATTGGAGCCCAGAATCAGTCGAGCGCGTCTGTGGCAAAAAGCCGCAAGGCCTTGCCGCAAACGGTTTCTTGCACTTAATCAATTCTGGTTCAGCTGCATTAGATGGTTCAGGTGTTGCTAAAAACGACAAAGGCGAAGGCTGCATGAAGCCTTGGTGGAATGTTGAAGACAGCGATATTAAAGCAATGCTTGAAGCAACCGATTGGTGTCGTGCCAACTACGAATACTTTAGAGGCGGCGGCTTTTCATCTCACTTTAAAACACAGGCCGAAATGCCAATTACTCTGATTAGAGTCAACATCGTCGACGGTATAGGTCCAGTGCTACAATTTGCTGAGGGCCATTCAGTTACACTACCTGACGATATGCACCAAGCACTCGACCACAGAACCGACAGAACTTGGCCAACAACTTGGTTTGCACCACGCCTTACTGGCAAGGGTAGTTTTAAAGACGTCTATTCAGTTATGGCCAACTGGGGTGCTAACCACGGTGCATTTGCCTATGGCCACATAGGTAAAGACCTGATCACCTTAGCTTCAATGCTACGCATTCCGGTTTCAATGCACAATGTCGCCGAAGAGGACATTTATCGACCACATGCTTGGGCAGCATTTGGTACAAATGACTTAGAGGCAGCTGATTACAAAGCTTGCCAAGAATATGGCCCACTTTACAAATAATTTATACTAAACACATTCAACCCTCTTTGAGTTGCGAAACCAAAGAGGGTTATTTTTAAAATCTTACATTCGGCAACTTTTTTTAAAAAGCAATATAAAAAATGTACAAAAAAAATACGTTAAATTTACTGATTTAGCGTATTTTATGATCTAATTATTGAGCTGCGTCGACACTCTAAATACATAGACATAATTGTGGCATAACTGTTATTTTATGTATAAGGAGCCATCATGACAATGAGAAAAAAATCACTCATTATTTTCGCCGCACTGGCACTATTAATAGGCGCTACAGCGCAATTTCTGGCCGCTGATAACAGTATTATCAAAAGTTATACTCAAAATGCACAACTGATTGATGTTTCAACCAATCTTAATACTGCAAATCAGCTCAACTTTGCCGGCAGCCAGTTAATCGGCACCAATGACTATTATTTAGAAATGAGCTTAGTCGTTATTGCACTCTTTTCGATAATTGTCTCGGTTTTATTAAAGCAATCGATTGACAATAAATTATTCGTCTTCCAGCGGAACGATCACATCGACGTTTAAGTTGGGCATTAAAGCATCTTTGTCGGCAAATGTTATTTCTAACGGCACAACTGTTTCATTGTTGACAATTTTCGCTTCGCTGCTGATAAAGTCGATTTTTCCGGTCAGTGAAATGTTACTGTCCATAATCGGGTTAATCGTAACGGCTTGCCCGAGTTTAATACTACCGATTTGTTCTTCGATTACAGTAGCTTTAACGACAAGTGAATCTAAATCGTTTAGTAACAACGCACTATTATAAGCCGGTAGATAAGCACCGCGCATTAAACTCAATTGCGTTACAGTTGCCCTGTCGAGTGGCGATACAATCGTATCATCAACTAATAATTCGCTGTTTAATATATCCATTATTTCATCATATTGGCGCTGATATTCAGCAATTTCAACAGTCTTTAACTGTGCTGCTTGATCATCTTTATCGACGACACTACCAACGTCAAGCCGCGCAGCCGAAAGGCTGTTTTTTAGTTCAGTGACAATTTGCGACGAAGCGTCAAATTCTCGCTTTGAAATGGCACCAGCTGACAGCAATTCACGATTTTGCGCCAATGTTTTTTGCGCATCTGCCAACTTGCTTTCCAATTGTCGCACATTAACAGACGCCTTTTTATAATCGAAATTTTTATCTTCTAACTGTTTTTTTGCCACATCGATTTTCGTCTTTAATAGTTCAGCATCGCGCTTCAAACTATCAAGTGAAACGCTAAATAAAGCATCGCCCTTGTTTACAGTCTGCCCTTCTTTTACAAACACTTCAACGATTTCAACTGTTTTATCTAAACTAACATTGAGCGACTTGCGCACATCAACTGTACCGTACAGCTCAATTTGGCGCTTAATCTCTTGTTCTTCCGGTTGTGTTTCAGAACTTTCTTCTGGTTTTTGCATTTGACAGCCAGCTGCCAAGAGTATCGTCAGCACAAATATTAACACAAAAATCAACCATTTAGTTTTCTTCATGATGTCCTCCCCTTTCCATTTGATAGTCGCGATCGATAACTTCACCATCTCTTAACATAATAACGCGGTTCCCATAAGTTGACGCCGATGGCGCGTGTGTTACTTGTACAACTGTCTTGCCGCGTTCGCGATTAATAATTTGAAATAGTTCTAATATATCAGCACTAGTCTTTGAATCAAGGTTGCCCGTCGGTTCGTCAGCCAGTATAATTTGCGGGTTATTGATCAGTGCACGGGCAATTGCAACGCGTTGTTGCTGACCGCCCGACAATTCACGTGGCGTATGTTTTTTACGATCAGCCAAACCGACAATTTCTAATATTTCATCTAATTCTTTGCTATATTTGGATAACCGCTTGCCATCTAACATCAATGGCAACATGACGTTATCAACAACATTTAAGTTAGGCACTAAATTAAAAAACTGAAAGACAAAACCAATATCACGGCGGCGCATAACACTCATTTTTTTATCTTTGAGCGTCGCAATATTGGTATCACCGATAAACACTTCACCCTTTGTCGGTTGATCAAGTCCGCCAATTAAATAGAGCAATGTGCTTTTGCCTGAACCAGACGGCCCCATAATACTGACAAATTCACCTTCTTTAATTTCAAGGTTAATATCTTTTAACACTTCAACCGTCACTTTACCCATTTGAAAATGTTTATAAAGCGACTTCACTTCTATTGCATTCATAGCTTCTCCTACTCGTATTTAATGGCACTGACAATATTCATTCGAGCCACGTTTCTGGCTGGCAATAAGCTTGATAATACCGATATTAAAATACCGGCAAATAAGCCTGATATAAAGATAGCCGGCTGATAAGCCATTTTAAACGGTACATTTAATAATTTAAAGAACTGATTGACCTCAAAGACCAACAGTACTGCACCGACAATACCACAGGCACCGCCGATAACACCTGACATAGCGGCTTCGAGTACTAACATGACAAAAGTTTGCTTACGTGACATACCGACCGATTTCATTACCGCCAAACTGCGCTGACGTGCCAACAGACTAACGATAAAATTGTTCAGTATGCCAAAGGTGCCAATTAACATGGCGACAACCGAAAAGCCCTTAAATACATTAATAATTATGGCGTTAGACTCGCCATTCATCTTAATAATTTCATCTTTCGTCATGATTATTATTTGTTCCTGTCGCTTGCCAAATCTTTCTCGCAAAGCTTCAGCCGTTTGATCAGGATCAAATGATTTAACCATTAGCTCATTGTAGTTTGACACACCCGCATCTTTCGCGTAATAGAACTCGTTAATAATAGCAAAACTACCATTTGCTATAATCGCATCGACAAAGCCCACCACCATATAATCAAAACCTTTGTCTTCACGTAATTCAAGGGTAATCGTGTCACCTAACTCGACCCCTAACTGGCGTTTTAAGGTCGTTGTCAAAATGATTGAACGCGTAATACCAATATTATTTTTTGCAAACTGTCTATCGCTGGCAAATTCTAGATCAAAATAATCAAAGTACGCCATGCTATTTGTAGTAACCAATCGATTAATGCGAATATTGGTATCGCTAATTTTGATACCATTTCTCGAATAATTGGGAAAAACGCTCTTTACCTCTGACGCTGATTTAACTTTATTAATAACATTTTTATCAACACGAGCCATTCTCATCCAGACATCATATTTTGCATCGCTCATTGCATTCGATAATTCGGCAGTAATCGTTGCACTGAGCACATTGATTAATAATATGCCAGCGATACCGATTGTCAATAAGGCGATGTTGTCAGTAATACTCTTGTTGCCATTGATATTTTTAACACTTAAACGGCCAATATTGCCAAATAACAATCCAGCAACTATCGCCAAAGGCTTAATAAATAGTGTCGTTATCGCCGGTACTACTACGATAATGCCGGCGCAAAGCAAAATAGTTGCCACCAGATTAAATAAAATATTACTGCTTAATAATTTAATATTTGGAATGACCAAAGCAAGTGCCACCATAATTGCACCGACAATTGTCTTTTGAATTGAACGGTCTTTAAACGATTGGGTAAAACCAAGTACAATATCTCTAACTGATAAATTTGAAACTTTTAAAATTGGCACAATAGAGCTGATAATCGATAATACTATGCCAAATAACACAGCAGAAATATAATAGGCTATATCGACATTCGCCAAATTTTCTACCACCGTCATACCCATTTGTTGCGCGATAAAATTGGCGATGACGCCTAAGATTAAATTGCCCAGTAAAATGCCAATTAAACCGCCGACTAAACCGTAGACAAAGCTCTCTGCCAACAGAATGAAATCGACTGTTTTTTTGGTGGCGCCAATCGAACGAAACGTACCGAGTACCGGTAACTTTTCGGTGGTGATAACCTTAAAGGCGGTAAATATAATAAAGACCGCCGTCGCCAAAACCAACAATAGCATAAAGATAAAGGGCACGATGATATTGTTTAACATGCCTTCAATTTGCGACCAAGGCACCGGTTCATCAACCTTAAAACGCGAATAAACCGTGCGCAACTGTTCCATCGCCATTTCAACATCTACACCCTCTTTGGTCTTTAGCAACAAGTAAAAATAGCGGTCTTGCGTATTGTATATCTTTTGCAAAAATCCGGCCGGAACAATTGCATTAATTGATTCTTCGCTGTATTCTAACGCCTTAGCATTGGTACCAAGCCCCGCAATTTGAAGTTTTTGTTTAACGCCATTAAAATATAGTTCTATGTGTTGACCCATCTGCCAGCCATATTTTTCGGCGACCGAATCGGCAATATAAATCTGTTTGCCTTGAAAGGGCCCATCTAGTTTATTAATTAATGAAACAACACCCAAAGTGCTTAAATCTTTTTCTTTATAACCCCTGATTGTCAAGTTGGTGGTTTGGTCGCTATCGGGTTCTTTATAAACTGCCATAGTTTGCATTGAACCAATTTGATAGTCAAACAGTTTGGCTACTTCACCTAAATCACGCTGCCTGACCAAATCTGTATTGTATTTTGAATCGCCCATAACCATGACGTTTGCTGTACCCATATATTTTTTGACAAGCTCAACAATGGCATTGCGGGTGACATCGCGTAGGGCAAACGACGATATTGATAATGCCACTGATAAGACAATAGATAATAGAATTAAAAAAGTTCTAAATTTGTGTTCAAGTATACTTTTTAATGTGTATTTAATGATAATTGTCATGGCGCTTCTCCTCGTCTGACAATTTAACATATTGTTCTTTATTATGCAATATAATTAATTATCTTTTAATATTATGATTATGAAACAGTCAACTTTGAAGCGCTTATCACAAATAAAAGGAAACTCAATTGAGTTTCCCTCGCGTGCTTCTGTTTTGCTATTTATGTAAACAAGTCTTTAACTTTATCGAAAAAACCCTTTTGCTGGCTGTGTACTTCGTGTCCCATTGCCGCTGAAAAATCTTCGATCATTTTCTTTTGGCTTGTATTTAAGTTAGTCGGTATCTCAACAGTCACTTTGACATATTGATCGCCACGACCATAACCGTTTAGCACGGGCACACCTTTATTTTTAAGTCTAAAAACAGTGCCAGTTTGGGTACCTTCTTTTATCTGGTATTTAACCTTGCCATCTAAAGTCGGCACGATTAATTCGTCACCTAGAGCAGCTTGCGCAAAGGTTATCGGCATTTCGCAAATAATGTCGTTGCCCTCACGCCTAAACAGTTCATGCGGCGCAACCCGTAAGACGACATAGACATCACCGCGCGGTCCGCCTTTACTGCCCAGATTACCCTCGTGTTGTAGGGTTATGACTTGGCCATCGTCGACACCGGCCGGTACGGTTACTTTCATATGACGCTTTTTCTTGACAATACCATGCCCTTTACAGATGTGGCAATCTTGTTCGTGAGTTTTACCTTTGCCCTGGCATTCATCACAGGGCCGTGTTGTTATCTGTTCGCCAAACAATGAACGCTGTCTAAATTTAAGCACGCCTTCACCATTACACTTAGCGCAAGTATGCGTTTTGGTACCTGGTTCTGCGCCACTGCCGTCACAGGTTTTACAGTTTTCAGTGCGCAAATAGTCAACTTGCTTTTCAGTTCCAAAAACAGCCTCTTCAAAGGTTAAATTAAGAAACACCTTGCTGTTTTGTCCCTTTTTAGGACGGCGGCTTGTCTGACCGCCAAACCCGCTGAAGCCACCTGTAAATCCACCGCCGCCAGCACCAAAGATTTCACTGAAGATATCTTCAAAACCGCCAAAGCCAGAATACTGACCGCCACCGCCGCCACCAAAGCTAGGATCGACCCCAGCGTGTCCGAATTGGTCGTACATTTGACGTTTTTTAGGGTCAGACAGTACTTCATACGCCTCGTTGGCTTCTTTAAACTTAGCCTCGGCCTCTTTATCATCTGGATTGCGGTCGGGATGATATTTCATCGCAAGTTTTCTATAGGCTTTTTTTAGAGCAGCTTCATCTGCACCTTTATCTACACCTAATACCTCATAGAAATCTCTCTTGCTCACTTATGCCACCTTTCATTCAACCTGTTTATCTAAATGTATATTCTAAGTACATCTAGATATTTTAATCAATTATGCACCAACAGTCAAGCTAAATTGAATTGCACCTTTCAAATTTAAGCAGATAACGCTTTAGTCATGCGTTATCTGCGCTTGTTATTTGTTGTCCGGCACTTAGTCTTCAACGACTTCGTAATCTGCATCGACAACATCATCTGGGGTTTCGCCACCAGCCTGCGGACCAGCTTGTCCAGCTTGACCAGCTTGAGCAGCCTGTTGTTCGGCTTGCGCTTTGGCGTAAACTTTTTGTGCAATTGGCTGGAACGCTTCTGTCAATGCTTTTTTAGCATCTTCTATTGCTGTTAATTCATTAGTTTCAATTGCTTTTTTAAGTGCTTCTTTCTTTTCGTTGACAACTGCTTTTTCTTCTTCTGTTACTTGTTCGCCTAATTCATCGATTGACTTTTCAATTTCATAGACAAGTGATTCTGATTCGTTTTTCACTTCGATAACTTTTTTACGTTTTTCATCTTCTTCTCTGAACTTTTCACCTTCAGCAACTTTAGCTTTAATTTCGTCTTCAGAGAGATTTGTTGAAGCAGTAATTGTAATATGTTGTTTTTTACCTGTACCCTTATCCATTGCGCTAACGTTGACAATACCATTGGCGTCAATGTCAAATGTTACTTCAATTTGCGGCATACCGCGTCTTGCTGGTGGAATACCATCTAACTGGAAGCGACCAAGCGTGATATTGTCGCTTGCCATTGAACGTTCACCCTGTAAAACGTGTACGTCAACAGCTGTTTGATTGTCAGCCGCGGTTGAGAATGTTTGACTTTTCTTAGTTGGAATTGTCGTATTGCGTTCGATTAATTTTGTAAATACGCCACCCAAAGTCTCAATGCCAAGTGATAACGGCGTAACGTCTAAAAGTAATACGTCTTTTACTTCACCGGTTAAGACACCAGCTTGAATAGCCGCACCAACAGCAACACATTCATCTGGATTAATGCCCTTGTGTGGATCTTTACCAGTAATTTCTTTGACAGCAGCTTGTACAGCCGGAATACGCGTTGAACCACCGACTAAAATAATTTGATCTAAGTCGCTTGCCGTTAAGCCAGCATCACCTAATGCCTTTTTCATGGGTTCAATTGTCTTTTTAACGAGATCATCCGTTAAACTTTCAAACTTCGCTCTTGTCACATCAATATTTAAGTGCAATGGGCCCTCAGCCGTTGCTGTGATAAATGGTAAGTTGACATTAGTTGTATTAGTTGATGACAATTCTTTTTTAGCTTTTTCAGCCGCTTCCTTCAAGCGTTGTAAGCTCATTTTGTCGTTTCTAAGGTCGACACCATGTTCATTTTTAAAGCTCTCTGCTAAAAAGTCGATTAATTTTTTATCAAAATCATCGCCACCTAAGTGGTTGTTACCATTGGTTGCCAATACTTCAAAGACACCATCGCCAATTTCTAAAATCGATACGTCAAAGGTACCACCACCGAGGTCATAAACCATAATCTTTTGTTGGTGATCAGTTTTATCTAAGCCGTATGACAAAGCTGCTGCCGTTGGTTCGTTGATAATACGCTTTACTTCTAAACCGGCAATGCGACCAGCGTCTTTTGTTGCCTGACGCTGCGAGTCGGTAAAATAAGCTGGCACTGTAATAACTGCCGCTTCGACTTTTTCGCCTAGGTAACTTTCGGCATCTGATTTTAATTTAGTTAAAATCATTGCTGAAATATCCTGCGGTGTATATGTAGCACCATCAATTTCAATTTTATGATCTGCACCCATTTCGCGTTTGATCGAAATAATTGTTCTATCTGGATTTGTAATTGCTTGACGCTTGGCTGTTTCACCGACTAATCGCTCGCCATTTTTGGCAAATGCCACAATTGATGGTGTTGTTCTGTTACCTTCAGCATTTGGGATAACAACGGGTTCACCACCCTCTAAAACCGATACACATGAATTGGTTGTTCCTAAATCAATACCTATAATTTTGCTCATATTATCCTCCCTATTTAGATACTTTGACCATTGCTGGTCTAATTACTTTATCATTTAATTTATAGCCTTTTTGTAAAACACCAGTAACCGTATCACTATCATACTCATCGCTTTCTTCAGTTAGTACGGCGTGGTGTGCGTTATGATCAAATGGTTTGCCAGCTGCTTCAATTTCTTCTAGGCCGGCATTAACCAAGACGTTCATTAGGCTGTTCATAATCATTTCGACACCCTCAACAAATTTTTCTTTCGGGCTTTCATTGGCATGATCTAAAGCTCTGTCAATATTATCGAGAACCGGCAATAGCTCAAGCATTAACTTTTCATTGCCCAAGCGATAGATGTCGGCTTTCTCTTTTTCAACGCGCTTTTTGAAATTGGCAAAATCAGCTGACAACCTCATAAAGCGAACATTTAAAGCCTCTTCTTCGGGATCGACAGGCTTCTCTTCTATCGTCTGATTAGTACTTTCTGCCTTTTCTGTAGCTTGATCAGCTGTTTCTTCAGCTTCTGAATCAGCCGCAGCACTTTGATTTTTTAACTCGGCTTCATCTACCTGTTTTTTTGTCATTGTTACCTCCTATAGATTAATACCGGAAAAAATATTTGATAAT
>PDWI01002228.1_pt1 | contig 36308 bp, 28 predicted proteins | sample 1430891 | NCBI WGS metagenome assembly PDWI01 (sample SAMN01162508, study PRJNA174530) | Oral metagenome, whole genome shotgun sequencing project. | biome: Marine environment; feature: Marine mammal; material: Swab sample of the gingival sulcus; isolation source: swab sample of gingival sulcus... | reverse complement strand
TCTCCCCATAAAAATTCCTCCCACTATAGAACAACCGATATTAAGTCGGCAATCAAACTAGCATGTTGATAATCCGACAATTCAAACTCTTTTTTCAATATAGATACTTCTACGATAAGTACAGCTCTAGCCTCTCCATATTTAGATATTGGAATAGCGATAATTGAATTCCATCTCGGTAAATAATTTGTTTCTTCTTCTTTAGAATACTCCTCCCAATTAACAAAATAAGAACCTTCCTTAGCACCAAAATACTTGTCAACTATATCTTCATTAGCACTATATCTTCTCCTTTTAGCCTCTATATCCTTACATTTCCAATAAACTTCCGATTGACCATTTATAACTTCAACCACATACGCACACTCAGCCTTTGTAATATCTATAATATTGCCAAGCATATTAGTAATTCTTTCTTCTTTTGTACCAAAATTAGTATTTAAAAAAGCAATACTTTGCATAACCGACTGCATTTTTGCTATATCAATGGATGTATTCCCAGAAAAAATACCAAACAATTTACTAAAAGGATAATTAACTCCACTTATAGTATCAGCCCAAACCGTAACTTGATTTCTTCCATTATTCTTAGAATAATATAAAGCTCTATCTGCATTTTCTATTAATTCATCTTTTACTAGACCAGCATCAGGATAAGTAGCTATACCAAAACTTACAGTAATTGATCTGTCAACTGCAATTTTAACTTCTTTTTCTATTTTCTTTCTAACTCGCTCAATTATATTAAACGCCTCTGATGAAGACACATCTGGAAGAATTATCAAAAATTCCTCCCCACCATATCTTCCTACAAATCCAATATCAGATACTGATTTAATCAATATATCTGCAATAGCTTTAAGAACTTCATCACCCTTAGCATGACCATAAGTGTCATTTATAGATTTAAACTTATCTATATCACACATAACAACAGAAATTTCTAAATCATTAACTCTAGCAGAAATCAATTTATCATAAAATAATTCTTCTGTATATTTTCTAAGATAAGCACCTGTTAATCTATCAATAGTCGATAAGGTCTCTAATCTATACATCTCTAGCAACGAATTAATTAAACCATTTATATTAACGCATTTGTCAAAAGTTTCTTTATTAAAATTGTTTAATGTCTTATTAGATTCAAGATATAAATACCCTATTTGTTGACGATAAAACTCTTCATTTGCATATGAATCTTTCTTTTTCTGTTCAAATATAGGAATAAATATAATCGCTCGTCTACGTTTTTCTAATAGATACTCGTACATAGTTTCATCATTAACAGTTATTAATACGCCTTCTGTAACATAAAATAAACTGTTCTTAATAATGTCTATATCTCCTGATTCTGTGTAACCTATTTCAAAAACTTCGTCTACTACGCTATTATCATCAAAAACTATCCTTCCATAACCAGCTGCGGTTAGTTGCATGCAATATAGGAGTATTTGTTTTATATTCTCACGACTATCTTTATTTAAGCTTTTAATAAGAATCTCGAGCGTATCAAGTCTATCAAAATTTCTAAATAACTCTTCATAAACTTCATTTCTAAACTTATTATTTCTAAATAACATCCCTAAATTAGACATGTCAAAAAACTGAGTAGCATCATTAATTTCAGGAGTAGCTGATATAAGTTTATCTACACTTTTTATATTTACTATTTTATTAAATCCAATTGCCCACCTAGCTCTAAGTTGCATTTTCAAACTATCTTTTAATATAAAATCACTACTTAAATAATCAGGTATTGAAGAAAATAAAATCCTTAAACAATTAATAGCCGCAGTATAATGTAACATTTCATTATAATAACTATTTATCCCCCTATACTCGTCAGCTAATATTTTATGACAAATCCAACAAGTAGTGAAATTATCATGAACAGTTTCCGAAGCCAACAACTTCTCATAGTAATCTATTCTATTCTCCCTAAAAATCCCTAAAAGAATATCTCTTCTAAATCTAAATATGCTCATATCAAAATACGGAACAAGGGATTCATCTAATTTTAAAGCTTTATGAATTAAACTATAATTATTATTTGCAAGAGCTTCAAACCCTAAAACAAATATAAACGCTCTAATAAGCTGATAATCTCTAACAAACACCACCTCATGCTTTAAATCATACAAAGCTTCTAATAGCTTATTAGGTTCATCTTTATCACGATGAAACTTTTGTTCTTCAAACAATGTATATAGCAACTTCCAACTAATAGTATCAAAGATTTTTTTGTCTTCACTTGATTTAAGTTTAATATACCACTGATTAGCTCTGCTCCAATTACCTATAGCTGTTAAAAATATAATTTTAATAATAACATACACGCTATAGAATTCATTTTTAGAAACAGTAGCCTGATAATCTATATCTAATTTTTTAATTAATATATGGGCTTTTTCATATTCTCCATAAATTATATAATCTACAATCGCTTTTTTAGTAACAAAAATAACATCTGAAGGCTCTTTTGAATCAAAAGCCATTTGAATAGCTGTATCATATATTTTTAAAGCTCTTCTATACTCTCCATTTCTAAAGTATGCAGCAGCCATATTTGCTCTTACTCTCGATACATTACGAACAATTTTATTTTTTAACCTTAAATCTTCAGACATTTGAAAATAATTTAAAGCTTTTTTAAAATTACCAAAATACTCGCACTCTATTTCGCCAAGATAATTAAAAATTTCATACATTATTTTTTCATTGTTTTCAATTTCTAAAATCATACATGCTTTTTCAAAAAATTTCTTAGCTTCTTCATACTCTTCTAGTTCAAAGTAACATATCGCTTTAAGGTTAAAAAGTAATCCCACAAATGAATCCGTGTCTAAAATATTAGATTTTTCAATATACTCATTTACCATTGTAATAGTTTTACCAAATTCTCTAATATTTATATAATACTCTCCAGCTAGTAATAAACTCTCTCTTTCCCTATCTTTTAGTCCATATTCCCTACTTAATAAAATATTTTGAGATATAATTTTAAAAGCTTCATCATTATTTTTAACACAAATATAGCATTTAGCAATTTCATTAGTACAAAGTATCTCATGTGAAATATTTAAAGTACCTAAATTGTTCCTTTTATCTAAAATTTTATTATAATTCTCAATAGCCTCAGTATATCTCTCTAAATCAAAATACTCTTTTGCAATATTAAAATACATGCTCAATTTTAATTTTTCATCATCACATTTTTCAAGATTGGATAAAATTTCAGCTAGAGCTGTGCTAATTTGATTTACATTAAAACTTCTCTCTTTTAATTTTTTTATATTTTCATATCCATACTTAACAGCTTCGACATACTTCCCATTAACCGAAAAAGTATATACAAATTTTTCATCTAAAATATTACTATTATTTTTATATTGTTCTCTAAGATAATTTATTATAAAATCAGAAAATTCATCGACATCTTCATAGCTTAAAACAGATGTAAATAATCCTTTTAACGTTTTATTTCTTAAATGATAAACTTTTTTATCTTTTAAGGTTTCAACTCCGATTATTCTCATATCTATGAGATTTTCTAAAACGCTATCATTTATTAAACCTTCTAATTCTAAAGCAGAAGCAATACAAGCCGCATCAACCGACACATAACAAACAGACAAGAATAATAATATTCTCACCTCAACATAACTTAAATCCGAAACCAATTTTTCTAAACTACTAGAATTTAGTTCCTCTCTATTTTCAAAATCTTTTAAACTTTTAATTCTTGAAAAATTCCAACGTCTTGAACTATCCACATAAATTTTATTCCCATTTAAAAGTTTTTTGATTGTTTTTATTATTTCATGAGGATTGCCATCAGTTGTCATCATGACATAATTTATAAACCGAACATAATCATCAGCAACATCGCCCATAGCCCCTTTTACAAAATCAAATACATCTGTATATTTATAATTTGTAAGTGGCAACACAACCACTTTTTTATGGTTAAAATTATTATTTAATAGGTGTCTTCTATCATTATCACTATGAATAGAAGTCAAAACAAAAAACGGCAAATTATTATCAAAATTAATAAGATACCTTAATACCTTTAAGTCATAGACATTGACAAGTCTAAGATTGTCTATTGATATAACTATTTTTTGTCTACAAACATACTCTTTGACAAACTGATAAATTCTATTTGCGATTCTAAGATAATTGGATTCATCACTTAAATCTACTTTTTCAACCACATTCCATTTTTTGCCTATCTCTGGAATTATAGTCGCTATTTCTACTCCATATTTTTTTATAGTCCTAAAGTCTGGAATTTCATCTAGGGCAACTTCTGATATAATTTTTTTGAAAATATCAAAAGGTTCATCCTTAACTTGTTCTTCCGTCATATCAAAAACTCGATAGCCTGCTAATTTAAAATATCCATTTAATTCATGAATCAGCCTAGATTTACCAACACCTCTTTCACCTTGTATCACAACTGCATTTTCTTCAGCTTTTAGTGAAAGCACACTATTTGCGATTTCTAATATTTCAGATATATGATAATCTCTACCTACTAACTTATTATCAAAATACAATGCTTCATAATACTTTTTATCACTAAAATCATAAGGCCATCTTATTATATTCTTTAAATCGTCAACAAATTGATTTATATTCTTATATGAGTTTATATCCTCTAAGTCTGTAACCAATTTTTTAATAATATTATGAACTGGATTTTCTTCTAAAAGATTCACCATTAAAGAAACTTGTTTATAATCATATCCATAGTAAACATAATAAAATATATGTCCAATCGAATATAAATCTGCATTTACAGTTACATCTTTTTCCCAAATAAATTTTGGAGAAAGAAATTTACTAACCTCATCAGATGAATATTTCTTTATATATTTATATTGAAAGTTATGCCCTAAATCATTTAATTTAACTCTTAATCCACCATTACCATCACAATAGAAAACTATATTTTCAAAATTAAGATATACATAACTAATATCTCTAAAGTGAAGATACTGAATTGCACGAGTAATCTCATAAATTGCATTTTGAGCTTCTAACCTATTAAAATCCATATAATTTAAAATTTGTTTTTTATCTAAATCAAAATCCTCAAAAGTATAAAAATACTTAGATATTAAAAAACTTTTATCATCTACAATTCTAATATTCTCAAATTCATACACACTGACAATATTTGGATGAATTATAGTTTTAAAAACCACAAAAAACTGCATAAAATCTTTTATTTCTTGGTCATTTAAAACCTTATTATCAAGTATTTTAAGTTTTTCATAACGCTTTAATTTTCTATTAAAAACTCTATAAATCTGTCCACAAACATCTTTACTAAGCAATTCAATTACTTCGTAGCAATTATTTATTAATTTCATCCTAATCTCCTAGTAAAATATTCTCACTAATATTTTATTATCTCTAAAATTATTATATATCAATTTTTCATTCATTTCCACTATCTATCTCATAGAGCGTAGTTGATTATATTGTATTTTTTCTGTATAATAGTAGTGTTACTTATCACTTAGTGTTCCTTATAAGATTGGAGATGATAATTTGAAGATTGTGAACGAGTTAATGCAGAATTTAAAACAGAAAACCGATAATTTAAAATCAAAAGTAAAATCACATATAAATAAATTAAATGATAACCCAAAATGGAATCATTTATTTAAAAATATTAAGGCTATTTCTAAAACGACATTTGAAAAATCAATTAATTTTATTAAATTGGTACAAGACTTAGCTGAAAAGTTTGCAGATTTATCCGTTATTGCTTTTGATAAATCAAAAGTTTTAAGCGTGATAGCCCTTCAAAAAACTATTGTAGGGATTAAATTAACGCAAGATAAAACCGAAGTATTTGCAGATAAAACTATAGATTTCACTAATCGTACTAAGGTTCGTACAATAGAATTAAAGAACTCTACTTGTGACAAAATAGATGAGGCAAACAATGATATAATCAAGTTTTCTATGGTTAGAAAAGACACTGTAAAAAAAGTTTCATTTATACGTTGGCAACTTATCGGTATAATCGGTATGTTAATGATTATCACCATATTATCAAGTACAGTAACCTTTTTATATTATATTGATAGAAACCACTTAGTTGCTGAAAACGAAATGATGAAAGCTCAACTTATGAGAGATAACGACGAGTTAGAATTATTACATTCGATGCAAGCTTCTAAAAATACTGAGATTAAAGAACTAGAAGAAAAACTATTATACTCAGCTGAATACTTTAATAAAAAATTACAAAAGGTTGACCAGATACAAGCAAAAGCGAATAATTTAATCGAAACGCTTAACGCTTCTGCAAATACTAATATCAACGTTCCTGTAACTAGAGGTTTTGATAGAACAAATCAAATTTTAAATCCTTTAGAAACGCCAGACGAGCAAAATATATATAAAGAAATTTTAGAAAATCACGAAGTTGATAAATTATCAGAATATATAGACGAGCAAAACGAAAAAATGTCTACACTAATAGAAAAAGTAGAAGATACTTTAACTTATATAGAATGTAGACCTGACGCAAGACCTTCTTATGGTATTATAACATCACGTTTTGGGTATAGGATTCACCCTATTACAAAAGTTCGTTCAAAGCACTGCGGAGTTGATTTTGGTGGTCAAATAGGTTCTCCTGTTACGGCTGCTGGTTCGGGCGTTGTAACTTTCTCTGCAAATAGTGGCGGTTATGGAAATGTAGTAGTAATCTCACATGGTTATGGTTATAAAACGGTATATGCTCACAATAGCAAAATATTGGTTAAGGTTGGTGACCATGTTAAAAAAGGAGATACTATCGCTCAAATGGGTAACACTGGAGTAAGTACGGGAGCTCACTTACACTTTGAAGTACACTATAACGGTACTCAAATAGACCCACTTACAATCTTAGATATGTAAAAGATGGATATTGCCGACTTTGTCGACACTCTCAGGCGTGTAGAATACACGCCTTTTTTAATGTAGCTAAATTTTTATCTATAACATATATTTTAATAATCCAATTTGCTGTTTCAATAATTCTATTTGTTTTTATTTAAAATTAGCATAAATTCATTTTTCTATAATGTATATTCAGTATAACTTTGTTCTTGTAATAACTCTTCAATAACTTGCGATAATATAATTATCCCCTGACGTATCATATCTTTTTTTATAGCCGAAATACTTAATCTAAACATATTTTTATTGTTAGCAGATACATAAAAAACCTCACCAGAAGCTAACATAACGCTTTTTTGTCTAGCCAAAAACATTAATTTTTTAGCTTCAATACCATCGGGCAGTTCAATCCAAATATTTACCCCACCTTTAGGCGAATAATACTTTACCGAGTTTGGCATATATTGTTCAAGACACTCAAGAGCTAAAGCCATTCTATTTCCCATAATTAATCTAATTTTGCTAATTTGATGTTTCCAGTCACCAGTTTTAAAATATTTACAAAACGCTCTTTGTGTAAGTCCAGATGTGGATATATCTGTAGTATGCTTTGCTAAAACTATTTCATTAGAAATTTTTTCTGGAGTAATCATAAAACCAAGTCTCAGTCCTGGCATAAATATCTTAGAAAAGCTTTTGATATATATAACCTTATCCCTTACGTCCATAGATTTAATACTATAAATCGACTCAGAACAATAATTTAACTCCGTTGCATAATCATCTTCTAGTATATAAAAATTATATTTATCACTTAACTCTAAAATTTTACGTTTTTCACTATCTGTATATGTATAGCCCGTTGGATTTTGAAAATTTGGCATAGTATAAAATAATTTTGGTTTAAATTTAATAACTAATTCCTCTAAACGCTCAAAATCAATACCATCTCTAGTCATATCAATATCTATTATATTAACAGCTTTTGACTTAAAAGTAGCAATAGCTCCCGCATATGTAGGTGACTCTAAAATAACCGAATCTCCATATTCAAGAATAGTCTTTGCAACTATATCTATACCTTGTTGTGCTCCCGACAAAATCTGTATTCTATCTGCACTAACATTTATATTCCAGTTTAAAAGATACTCTGTAATAGACTCTCTAAGCTCTCTATAACCCTTGCTCTCTTGATACCCAAACGCAAGTCCACCCTCAGTATCAAGCACATAATTAATAGCATTTTTAAACGCTATAACAGGAAATAAGTTCGCACTTGGGGATGTTGAAAAAAAATCGTAAACTTCTGTATCAGCAGCACTCACTTCATCTTCATAATAAGTATCCCCCTCTAAAGGGATTATATATGTACCACTTCCCGACTTTTTATAGACTCTGCCCTTTTCCTCTAAATATTTATAAGCATTCACAACTGTAATACGATTAATATCGAGTAGTTCTGACAGTTTTCTTATAGATGGCAATTTGTCATTTCCCTCAAAATCACCACATATAATCATATTTTCTATACCATTAGCCAGCTGAATATATAAATGTTCTTTTGAGCTCTTAGATAAATTTATTTGAGTATACCTATCCATATTCCCTCCAAAATTAAACAAAAAAAACCCAAAATGCCGTCGCTTGTAAAAAATTAGCACCACACCCTATCAAAGTGGGTGTACTATTCACTACTTCTGATGTCCTTCTAAAAAGGCTTATCATCCGCAATGAAACACGTGCTCCCTGCGAATTTTCAGTGGTTAATTTTTCGCTGACGACTAACACCTCAGGCTATATTCATTATACTCCTTTTTCTGATTTTTTACCAGTGATTAAGAAATTTTGTACTGATGTTCAAGCTTTTCTATAACTATCACCATATTTTTTATAAAATTATATAGAAATATTCTATTCAAATATTATCTTTCTATCACAAACAATGTCTAAATCCTTATCATCATGAGAAACCATCATACACGTAATACCAAGTTTATTTACAATACTTTTAATTTCAAGCCTCATTTTATTTTTTATATCTGAATCTAACGCAGTAAATGGTTCATCAAACAATAAAACATCTGGACTACAAATCATAGCTCTTGAAACAGCTACTCTCTGTTTTTGACCTTGACTTATCTCATGAGGATACCTTTGTAAATAATCATTAATTTCAAATAAATCCGTAAGATAATCAAGCTTTCGTTCCCTCTCTGTTTTACTAAGATTTTTAACTCCGAATAAAATATTTTGTTTTACACTTAAATGTGGAAATAGGGCAAAGTTTTGAAAGATAAAACCAACATTTCTTTTATATGCAGGAACTTTACTAACATCATCACCATTAATATAAATCTTTCCAGCTTGGATTTCTTCCAATCCAGAAATTAGCCTTAATAAAGTTGTTTTGCCAGAACCACTTTTTCCCTTTATTCCAACAAATTCACCTTTTTTCACAAAGAGATTAAAATTATCTAGCACACATACATCACCATATTTAAATGTCAAATTCTCTATCCTTATCATTTACTAACCCCCTTTCCAAAACTATTATACAAACTATACAAATAAATACTATTATCGCACTTGGTACATAAGCTACTTGTTGCATTTCATTAGCCATATATCTATATATTTCCATAGAAACAGTCCTAAAATTAAATGGACTCAATGTAAACGAAAGCGTCAACTCTTTAAATATATCTAATATCACCAGTATAAAAATAAATACACTGGTTTTAGAGAGAAAATATATATCTACCTTAAAAAACGTTTTTACTGGATTTTGATTAAGCGTAAGAGATGCTTCAAAAATATTTGGATTAATTTTTCTATATGTCTGTTCAAAATTATTAAATGAAATTGACAAAAACTTAAACATTAACCCTATAACAAGAATCAAACTAGTTGATGTAAATATATATCCTTTCATGCCAAAATTTTTAACAATCGGATTAATCAAAACATCAAGATTAAAAAACAATGCATACACACCCAAACTAAGTATCATCGACGGCATCATATATCCTAAAGTTGCGATTAATGATACTATCCTCTTAGACAGCGGTTTTAAAAATCTTGACATAAAACTCAAAAACATAGAAATAATAATTATCAATACTACAACATAAATACTCAATAAAAAAGTTTGCATTGTTACACTTACCATATTCCTTTTAAAAAAGTATTCGTAATTCTTACACGCTCCAATTAAAATTCGATAAAATGGTAAAATAAATCCAATAGAAATTACACAACTATAAAAAGTAAAAATAATTATTTTCATATTTAGTGTTGGCTTTATAAAACTTATTTTTGAATTTAATGTACTATCGAGTTTCACCTTTTTTGTTAAATATTTCTCAATAAAAATCGCAGTTGCTATAATCAAAATCAAAGCTAAAGCAAGCTTAGCCGATGTTGATTGATCTGAGCTAACTCTCCAAGCGTCATTAAATGCTCTCGAAAGAGTCAATATTCCAAAATATTCACTAACCGCAAAATCTGACAAACTCTCATAAATAACAAATAAAGATGATGAAAATAATATACTCTTTGTCAGAGGAAATATAATCTTATAAAGAATTTTAAAATTTGATAATCCCAGAACTTTTCCAGCTTCAATATACTCGTGCATATGTTTCTTTAAATACGTATATGTAGTCATATACACATATGGATATAAAAATATTACATATATAAAAACAGCACTATTCATTGTAAAATCGTTTTTAAAAAGAAATTCAAAAATAGGCATTCTATTATAAATATCCGAATAAACATAAGCACCAACATATATAGGAATACTCAAAGGTAATATAAAAAACAAATTCACAATTCTTTTAAAACCAAATGAATAAAAAGCCATAAAATATGCACCAAAAAAGCCTAATATCGAACTAAAAAATCCGACTTTTAAAATCAACTCAATTGTATTATAAATGTATTTAGCTAAAATTCCATTATTAATTATAAAATTAAGATATTGACTATTAGGTTTAATCGCTAAAAACACTATATTCGCATATGGTAAAATTAAAAATAAAATCACTATAAACACAAATAGTTTTAAAAAAGTCAACAAATTAACATTTTTAAACATTATATTTCTCCTCAATTTTAAAAAGAGGGATAAAATCCCTCTTTCTCTTTTTTAACTTTTTTTATTCCTTGTCCCAATTTTCTAACATCATGATTTCAACAGCTTTTGCATTATTATCACCAAGTTTACTTAAATTAATATTTTGTTCTTTTAATTCAGTAATCCCTTGATTATCTAACCAAGATTGTAAAAGCTCTGACATTTGAGCATTTACATTAACAGGGAACTCATAATTAGCCGATGAAAATTTTTCTTGTTGTTCAACCTCTGATAAAAACTCCATAAGTTTAATCGCATTTTCCTGATTAGGAGCATTCTTAATTAAACCTATTCCACTTATATTTATATGAATACCATTTTCATCTTGATTTGGGAAGTAAATACCAACTACATCGGCAACTCCAGCATATTTAGATTCAGGATCTTTATCATTTACAAGTTTTCCATAATAATATGAATTAGAAATAGCTAAATCTCCCTCACCATTCTTTATAGCTAAAGCTTGGTCTCTATCATTTCCCTCTGGCTTACGAGCCATCTGATTTGATAAGCCTTTAACCCACTCAGTAGCTTTTTGTTCGCCTAAAATCTCTATAAACGCTGCCACTAAAGATTGGTTATAGATATTAGATGAACTACGGATTAAAACTTTACCTTTCCATCTTTCATCCTTAACTAAAGTATTATAGTCTAAATTTTTAAGTTCATCATCGCTAACCCTCTCTTTAGAATATAACATAATTCTAGCTCGTTTTGTTAATCCAAACCATTCATTATTTACATCACGATATTTCTCTGGAATATTAGCAACTAAAACATCGCTTTCTACCGCTTCTAAAATACCAGCATTAGAAGCTTTTGCTAAATTTCCAGCATCCGCTGTAATAAATAAATCAGCTTGAACATTGTCACCTTGACTTTTTATCTTTTCTATTAAAGCTCCAGCTTTTTTCTCATTTACTACATTAACTTTAATTCCAGTTTCTTCTGTAAACTTAGCGTATAACTCGTCATCGCTTTCATAATGTCTAGTTGTATAAAGATTAACCTCTTGCATATCTTCAGCAACCACATCTTCACTAGAAGTATCTTCCACATTCGCCTGTGTATTATCAGATTCACTTGACTCTTCATTTTTGTTACAAGCTGCAAAACTAAATGCTACAACTATAACTAAAAACAATGACAATAATTTTTTACTCATAAAAATCATCCTTTCTATTTACTCTAAATCATTACATATTGATTTAAAATCCTATAGTAATAGTATAGCATAAATTTAAAATCTTGAAAACGATTATCATTTTCGATTATTTTAAAGATTTAATAAAACTTGCATATCATTTGGCAAATCGCATTTTAAACCAATAACTTCACCAGTTCTAGTATGTTTAAACTCCATTTCATAACAATGTAAAGCTTGTCTATTAATTAAATCGTGATTGCCACCATAGAGTTCATCGCCCAGTAGCGTATGTCCTATATAGCTCATATGAACCCGTATTTGATGAGTTCTGCCCGTTTCAAGCAATATTTCAAGTAAAGAATAACTCTCAAATTCGTTTAAAACTTTATAATGCGTTATAGAATCAAGTCCACCTATCATAACACATCTAGCTATATCTTCCTCAGATTCTCTGCCAATAGGCTGGTTAATCGTACCCGACTTATAACTTAATTTACCAGACACTATAGCATGATAACATTTTTTAACTTCATTATTTTTCATTTGCTCTGATATAACTTGCTGTGCATATGAATTTTTAGCAATCATCATAAGTCCAGATGTATCTCTATCAAGTCGATTTATAAATCTAATCTTTCTATTATCTCCCGTTTTATTAAAATAATACGCTACACCATTGCCTATAGTACCGTCAACATGTCGCCTAGTAGGATGAACTACTCTAAAAGGCTGTTTATTAATAACGAGTATATCACAATCCTCATATACAACATCTATTTCTACATCGTTTTGAGGCGGAAAAATATTTTCTTCAAATTCAAACTCAACCTTTACAGTATCGCCTACACAAACTAAATTATCTAAACTCTTATATCTACCATTAAGGGTTATAAGTTTTTTAGATTTGGAACGCCTTATACCACGACTAGACATATTCATTTCATCTATTAAAATCTGTTTTATAGTTTTTGCATCGTCTTTATTTTCAACCTTATATATTAAGGAATCCGAATTAAATTCAACAAACATCGTACCTCCAAGTTTTTAAACAATTAAAATGCGACAACCAAACTGATTATCGCATTAAATATTATATCTGATATTCTAAAACTAAATGTGTTTCAGTTTCTTCTTCGTATAGTAAGATGTAATCATCAAATTTTCTTTCTAGTTCACTTATAAATACATCCATACTAACTTTTATAGCACCAAAATCATGTATTTTAACCCATACATCTTTCCAACCAAATCTTCTAAGGGTTTCAATGCTATCATTATTTAGTAACTCGCTAGGAACTGAACCATACACATTCCCTTTTACAATCTGATTCATCTTCCAAAATTCGTTGTGCTGATTTATACTCCTAGATTTCATCAATTGACTAGTTCTTTCATCAGAAAATCTTTCAAGATAATTCCCTTCATAAATACTAGCTTTGTTTATAGGTTTATATAAAAATTCAAGTTCATTAAGAACCCTACTCTTTCCTAATTCATAAACAAAATCCTCATCAATCGTATCTGGAATAAATTCCTCAACTTCTAATCCAATATCAAAATCTTTAAGTTCTAATTGTTTAGAATACGAGTCATCAACCTCTATTTCCAAATCAGTCGTTTTAAATATAGTCTCAAAAGCCTCAATACTTACGTTAAATTCGTCTTCTAATTCTCCTAATAAATTTCTAATATAAGCCATATCGTTGTAAAATTGCTGTTTCTCACATAAGGTTAAATCTTTTTCTAAATTTAATATCGCTTTCTTTAAGGTTTTGATTTTTGCAAACATATACCATCCTCCGAAATTTCCTAAATCCATTATAGCAAATCAAAAGAGATAAAAAAAGCTATTAAAATAAATTCTGCTTATATTTATAATACAATTCTTTAAGAGTATTCATTTGAGTCATCATATAAACTTGCTTAGTAGAAACTTCATCGTAATTTTCTAACTCAATAGCCTCTCTAATTTGAGTAAATAGTGATTTGTTATTTATACTATCTTTCATAAGTTCATACCTTAACGAATTACAATTTATCCAATTATGTTCATCTAAATCTGTAATATCATCTTCACCATGCAATCTAACATACTCTCTAATAATATCCATATTGTTTGGTATAATTCTGTTTTTTAACTCTGTAAGCCACTGAGTCATAGTATATTTTTCATATGAACCAATAATATCGTCAGTAAATACGTCACCAGATTTAAGCACTTCCATTTTATGTTCGCATTTTCTAAATGCACTAATATTCTCCCATACTGTATTAGGAGGTGTACCAAATAATTTATCCCTTTGCTCATCAGAGTAATGTTCAAATACGTCTTTTTCACTGCGATATTCTCTGTTTTTTTCTAAATACTCAAATTGTTCGCCTGCTTTTTTATTTATTTCATTAAAAAGTTCATCATTAGTCCTTGTTAGTGCGTATTTAATCCCATCTAGCATAGCCTGATAACAAGCCGCAGTTGTTAAATAAGTGTTGGAATCAGGATTTGGAGAACGAAGCTCAAATCTAGTTGCAAGAGGTTGCTGCATATCTCTAATGAGCCCCACTAAAACCGTTCTATTTCTCGAAGGAAGTTCTGGAGAATGTCCAAGCGAAACAACTGTACAAATAGGTGCTTCAAATCCAACTTTTAATCTATTAAACGCATTGTTAGTAGATGTAATAAAAGGATTTATAATTTCATAGTTTTTCAAAATTCCCATAAGAGAACCCCAACCAAATCTATTTAAAAACGCATCAGTCATATTTATAGGAGAAAATAAATTCTTCACACTGCCGTCTTTTAATTTTACAGATACTCCTAAGTGATGATGTTCTCCGTTTCCAGCCACATTTTCAATAGGCTTTGGTCTAAATGTTACATCAAGTCCTAATCTAACAAATGCATCTTTTATAATATCCTTTGCAAACAACTCGTTGTCAGCAGTCTGCATAGCATGAGAATATTTCCAGTCTATTTCTAACTGTTCCATAATATGAGTATACTTTCCACTACTTACCACTTTAGAAGTTACTCCGCCTACTTCTTTATGACCCATCTCTGCATTTAAACCAAACTTATCTAGTTGTATTAACGCTTGCTCCATAGCTGAACGCACAGGGCCTACAGTTCTTTTCCAGTATTGTTCTTTTAACATCTGTGAAGTAGTTAACTTCTCTTCATTTGTCCTATTATCAGGTGTTTTAACCCAAAATTCAAGCTCAGTCGCAGTAGTTAAAGTTATATCATCTACATCTGCAACATTCTCCACACCTATTTCAGCAAGTGCAGAAGGGTAAGTTACAAATAAATCTCTTATAGAATCTTTAAAATAAGTTATCGCATTTTTTAATATTGAACGTGAGCAAACATACTTATCCCCATGACGTAAAAAAGAAGGTATTAATAATGTTCCCACTATTTCGTTTTCTCCTCTATCATTCTGATAAGTATAGTTATAGTCAACAAACCACTTTACTTCTCTATCTGGAATAATATCAACCTTAGCGTTATTAATCTCTGCAATCTTAGGCAAATGAACACTCGAACCATCAGTTTGTACGCCTTTTGTAAGCATACCTTCTATATCCTCTAAAAATATAGAAATTGGAATTTTTTCATCCGTGCTATTATTGCCTAAATCAACAGCCACCAAAGACACAAATTTTATTTCTGGATGCCTTAACAGCTTCGCTTCAATCTCTTCATTCGTTTCCTTAACAGGGTCTATAAAATAAAGTAAATCAGACATATTTCCTCCTTGTAACTCACTAAATATGAATTATTATATCAATAATATAGATAAATGTAAATATTTTAAATATTAGTATTATTAGATTTGTTCAAGTGATTTCAAGATTTATACATGTTTTTATTATAAAAAACATTTTTTGAATTTTATTTTAATATTCGGATTTCATTAAAATAATCATCGTATCAAAAAAAATTATACTAAAAATTCCTTAATTAAAAACTTCAATTTTCCTTTTATCCCATATGCTGATAAAATGTGTTTATAAAATAATCAATTTGGAGGAGCAAACATGGAGTGTAAAAAAGAAATAAGTGTAAAAAAAGTTATAAAAGAAGCCGAGGACTCATTTAGAAATGGTTTCTTTTGTTCAGAAGCCGTTATATCCGTTATACGAGATAACTTTGAGCTAGATATACCAGAAGAGATTATCGCTATGGCATCTGGTTTCCCTGTTGGAATAGGTCGTTCTAAATGCTTATGCGGCGCTGTATCTGGAGGAGTAATGAGTTTAGGTCTTATCTTTGGAAGAACTAAACAAGGAGATAAAAAAGTTGAAAAAACATTAGAATTGTCAAAAGAAGTCCATGATTGGTTTAAAATAGCTAATGGTAAAAACTCACTCTGTTGTAGGGCACTAACAAGAGAATTTGATATGAAAAACGGCGAACATAAAGAACAATGCATAAGATATACAGGGCTAGTAGCTGGAAAAGTAGCAGAACTTATTGTCAAGGAAAAAAATCTTATAAATATAGACGAGTTAGAAAATGATTAAAAAAGTCCCCCTCCCTATATCGGGATTAATACTTGGACTTTCAGCTTTAACCAGTTTAATAAAGCCCTATTCTAATAAATTAAGCTTATTATTTTTAAGTTTTGCTATATTTTTTACGACACTTTTAGTCAGAAAAATATTTTATATAAGAAAGTCCTTTTGGAAAGAATTAAAAAATCCTGTGACTTTAAGTGTTTTATCAACATTTCCAATGGCACTTAATATTATTACTGTTAATTTAAAACCATTATTATCTGGATATGCTAATATGATTTGGTATATACTACTATCTATCCATATCGTAATAATTCTATATTTTACAAAAATATTTATAAAGAATTTTGAGCCCAATAAAATATTTGCAAGTTATTTTATAGTATATGTAGGAATAGCTAGTTATGGAGCAACAGCAAAATCAATCGGCAATATAGCGATTGGAAAAATAATATTATCTCTTGCATTTATATTTGCAACAATATTATTATTCTTAATATCATATGCTTATAATAAAAAAACAATTATAAAGCCCGATTTAGAACCAATTATATGTATATACTCAGCACCTTTTAGTTTAATCTCGGTTGCATACTTTAATATATTTAATAGCTATAATATTTACATTTTATATATTCTAAGTGTCTTATCCATAACACTTTATATTTATGTTTTATTAAAATTACCATATCTACTAAGCTTAAGCTTTTACCCTAGTTATTCAGCATTTACATTCCCAATAGTAATATCAGCAATCGCATTTAATAAATTAGCTTTATATAATAATTTATTCTTTCCACTAAAATATTTTTCTTTAACTTTGGCGGTTTTATTATGCATCTATGTTACATGGAAATATACATTTTTCATATTTTCAAAAAACAATATATAAACTCTTAACTATACAAATCTTTATAAAAAGTGTATAGTCAAGATATAAAAGGGGGAATCAATATGTGGGAAAAAGATATGAATATTAACGATATTTTTACAGTCCGTTCGAAAACAACAGCTTATCTAGGTTGTGGTGCGATTAAAAAAATGTATGATATAGCCGATACAATGGCTAAAAAAGGCTTAAATAAAGTGGTAGCTATCACAGGACGCTCAGCATATAAAACGACGGGAGCATGGGATATAGTAACAGACGCTTTTAACAAAAGCGGTATAGAATATATACTATATGATAAAATTACTCCTAACCCAGAACATACACAAGTAGATGAAGCTACTAAGTTAGCTAAAGATTTTGGTGCTAAAGCAGTTATAGGAATAGGCGGAGGTAGCCCTATAGACGCTTCTAAGTCGATAGCAATCTTAATAAACTATCCTCAAAATACATGTCAAGAGCTATATGAACATAACTTCACTCCAGAAAGTGCAGTTCCTATAATAGCTATTAATCTAACACATGGAACAGGCACGGAAGTTGATAGATTCGCAGTTGTTTCTATACCAGAAAAAAATAAAAAAATAGGAATAGCATATGAATTTATATATCCTATGTACGCAATAGACGACCCAGCATTAATGGTAAGCCTACCAAAGTTTCAGACTATGGCTGTGTCAGTTGACGCAATAAATCATGTGTTTGAGGCTTGTACTAGCCGACTCGCACAACCTTTTACAATTTTGTGTGCAAAAGAAACTGTAAGATTAATATATAAATATTTACCGATAGCACTTGAAGATGGAACCAATATAGAAGCTAGACATTACTTAGCTTATGCAGCTATGATTGCAGGTATATCGTTTGATAATACTCCTCTTCACTTTACTCATGCACTAGAACATCCACTAAGTGCCGTAAAGACGGATTTAACACATGGATTAGGCTTAGCAATACTTTTACCAGCAGTTGTTAGAAAATGCTTTGACGCTAAAAAAGAAACTATCATAGATGTTTTTAAACCTATGCTTGGAGATAATCCAGAAAGCCTAAATTCAGACGAAGCGGCAAATTTAATAAAAGCTTGGCTATCCTCAGTAGGTGCAAATAAAACTCTACGTGATGAAGGTTTTACAGAAGATGATATTGATAAATTAACAGATTTAGTTTCAACAAAAAGATTAAACTATTCTGCACCCGTAGAATCAAACAGAGATATAATACGCTCTATATATGAGGAATCACTATAAAAAAATGGGCTTTTGCATTTTCAAAGAAAATTGTTAATGCAAAAGCCCATTAAATATTTAAATTAAATTTTTATAATTTAAACGCCGACACTTCTAATTGCAACTCACTAGCAATCTCTGCTAAATTAGCACTTGCATTTGAAATATCACTAATAGCTTGAGTTTGAGTATCTACACTCGCATTAGCTTGCTGAGTAGTAGCCGCGTTTTCTTCCGCTATAGCTGATAAATTTTGAATAATGCCAACTATATTCTGATTATTAGTTTCTATATCTTGTGAATATTTATGAACCATTTTTGATATATCATTACTTCTAGCTATAGCCTCATCTATTTCATTAAACTTATCTATTGTTATCTTAGTTTGACTATCTTGACCATTAACTATCTCACCTATATCGTTCATTTTATCTACAGCAGTATTTACCTTGTCTTTAAGCCCATCTATTATAAGTTTAATCTCACCTGTAAATCTAGTAGAATCCTCTGCGAGTTTTCTAATCTCTTCTGCAACCACCGCAAAACCTTTTCCAGCCTCACCAGCTCTCGCCGCCTCTATAGCCGCATTAAGTGCAAGTAGATTAGTCTGGTCTGCTATAGACTGTATCATTTCGCTCGCTTTAGATATTAACTCAGCACTCTCATTTGTTTCTAAGATAGTTTTTTGTATATAGCCAGATTCCGTCTTATTATTTTCTATAAATTCTTGTAATTTTTCTAGTGCTACTTTGCCTTCATCTTTTTTAACATCTATATTCTCAGTAGCTACTCTAAGTTCTTCTAAAACTTTCACCATTTCAAGCACAAGAGCGGTGTTAGATTCAACACTTTGAGCTGCTACAGTAGTATCCTCTGCTTGTGAAGTCGCTCCCTCAGCTATATTTGTAACTGCACTAGAAACCTCTATTGCAGATTCATTTGTACTCTGAGCAGTGGCAGTTAACTCCTCAGCTGTAGCCGCAGTATTTGACGAATTAGTAGAAATGTTTATTATCATTTGCCTTAAAGTTGACTCTGTAGAGGTTATTGTATCCATCAATCTACCTATTTCATCAGTTCTAGCTTTATGCTTTAAAGCAGGTGCATCTTCATTTAAACTCAAATCTAAATTTGTTAATTTCTCACAGTAGTTGTCTATATCGGAAATAGGTTTTGCAATCCTTTTACCCATAATATATCCAAATATAGCCATAACTATAAACAATGCCAGCCCCGCCGTAGACACCTTCATTATTAATGAAAATATCTTATCTTCTACTTCCTCTCTATAAATTACACTTGCAAATACCCAATCGGTATTTGGAATTTTCATCATTTCGGTTCTCATTGTTTTACCATTAAATGAATATTCACCTTTAGCATTACCTTGTTCTAATGCCTCTTTTGCTATATCCATCATAGGTTTAAGAGAAGGTTCTTTTTCAACTATAGCCACAATATCGTTTCCTATTTTATCAGATTGTTTATGAGCTACAGTAATCATATCTTTATTTATAACATATGAATATCCACCCTCACCTACTTTTATATCTGATAGATAAGAAGAAAATCTATCAGCAGTCGTATCTATGCAGAATGCTCCAATAATATTATTAGAGTCATCCCTATGAGGAACCGCTATAGTTAAACACATTTTGCCAGAAAGCTCATCTTTATAAGGCCCTACAACTGCATTTTTACCAGAAAAAGCAATATCCAGATATTCTTTTTTTCCCGCATTAATTCGAGTAAGTTCATCGTTAAAAACTATCGCATCACCATTTAAACGCACATAATAAAGTGCTAAATATTCATTCTTTTTAGCTAAATACTGTAATTTATGTTGAATATCAGAATCTGTAAAAGAATTTTCAATATCAATAGATTCCCTCATTAAATCCAATGAATTTATAGTAGATTCAAAAAATTCTCCAAAACTTTTAGCATTTAAAGCTACATTTTCTTCTAATAAATGCTCTTGTAAATGAAGTAAATCTTTTTTAGAAATATGAACTGACACTGTATTAGACAACAATACACTAAACATTATCAACACAATGATAATTAAAGTTATCGTCTTAGCTATAGAACCGTTTTTCGGTTTATTTCTAATATCCTCTCCATCTTTATTAGCATATTTTTGTCGATTGTTTTTCATTTTATATCATTCCCCCTGAATGTTCACAACTACACAAATATAAAAACAACAAATTTTTATATCACTCTACAAAGCAAAATATATAATTCTCTATATATTAAAATAAGCACCGATGACTTTCTATGTAGTACGCCCCCCCCCCAGAGAAATTTTACATTTTTGTATTTTAATACCAGTCATATAAGCCACTCTAAAACACTACCTTTTCAGATATATAATATACCACTTGAAAATAGTTTTCAAACAATTAATTTGCTATATTAATATTTTAACATTAAAATTAGTTTTCGCAATACAATACGATTGCAAATGATACAATGTTTAAAATCGTTGAAAATTTATTTTCATAAGATTTTAACATTGCTATCATTTATTTGAGTATATAACTCACTTTTGAGTATCAAAACGATGAGTAAATCTGAGCAAAGCGATGATTTACGAATTATATTTGATACTCGCAAGCGTATTGTATTTAAGTATATAACTCACTTTTGAGTATCAAAACGATGAGTAAATCTGAGCAAAGCGATGATTTACGAATTACATTTGATACTCAAAGGCGTATTGTATTTAAGTATATAACTCACTTTTGAGTATCAAAACGATGAGTAAATCTATTTATTTTTATGAATTTTTCAAAACAAAAAAGGCATGTGAAATCACATACCTTTTTTGTTTAAATTTATATGACTATAAAGCGTCTTTTACATCCCATTCTTTCCAAACGTTACCTACAACATCAGCACCTGGCTTAATTGTTTTCTTTCCTGGCTCCCAACCTGATGGTGTAACTTCTGTGTTTTCTCCGTTAACATTATGTGCTCTTACATGTTGGTAAGCTTTAATTTGACGAAGTGCCTCAGATACGTTTCTACCTACTTCTGGAGTTAAAACTTCCATAGCTTGGATAATTCCATCTGGGTCAATTATAAAACGTCCTCTTAAATTAACGCCTTTATCTTCACTATATACACCATATAATGAACCAATCTTTCCACCTTGATCTCCTACCATTGGGAATGGTACTCCACCTTCAACCATTTTGCTAAGCTCATGGTCATTCCACATCTTATGAACAAATGGACTATCACAACTAATTGAAAGAACCTCTACTCCTAACTCTTGGAACTTATCATATTGAGCAGCAACTGCTGCTACTTCAGTAGTTCAGACATAAGTAAAGTCTCCTGGATAGAAGCATAATAATACCCATTTACCTCTATATTTTTCTAGTTCAACCTCTGTAAATCTATCCTTTTGATATGCAAAAGCTTTAAAATTCGGTGCTTCTTTTCCTAAAATCATGCGTTTTCCCCCTTCTATATAACACTCATTTACTAATCGCTACAAATTGTAATGATTATAATTATGGTTTAATTATAGTCTAAATAAAAAACAATGTCAAATTAAATTACTATTTACCCATAATCTATATTTATATTCTACCATATTATACAAAATAAAAATCACTATAAAATAAATAAATCAAAAATATTTTATGTTATACTTATGATAGCAAATAAAAGCTTTATTAGGACTAATCTCAAATTAATTATGGTTATACTTATAAAATTTCTATTTATTTTTATTTGAGAATTAGTATAAATTTTATAAAGGGGGCAATAAAAATGGCTTGTACTACTATTTTAGTTGGTAAAAACGCTAGCTATGACGGTTCAACTTTAGTCGCTAGAAACGAAGACTCAGGTAATAATCAATTTACACCTAAAAAGTTTGTTGTTATTCAACCAGAGGAGCAACCACGCAAATATATATCTACGATTTCTAAAGTAGAAATTGATTTACCAGAAAACCCTATGCGTTATACTTCTATGCCTAATGCGGTTTATGAAGAAGAAGGAATATGGGCTTGTTCTGGTGTAAACGAGTTAAATGTAGCTATGTCAGCTACTGAAACTATCACATCTAATGAAAGAGTGCTTGGGGCTGACCCTCTTGTAAAAGAAGGTATTGGCGAAGAAGATATGGTTACTTTAGTTCTTCCATATATCACATCTGCAAGAGATGGAGTATTCCGTATGGCGGAACTACTTGAAAAGTACGGAACATACGAAATGAATGGTATAGCTTTCCAAGATGAAAATGAGATTTGGTGGCTAGAAACAATCGGCGGACATCACTGGATTGCTAAAAAAGTTCCAGATGACGAATATGTAGTTATGCCTAATCAATTAGGAATTGATTATTTTGATTTAGGAGATGCTTTTGGCGAACAAAAAAATCATATGTGTTCTTCTGATTTAAAAGAATTTATTAAAGACAATCATTTAGATTTAAGTATTAATGAGAAGTTTAATGCAAGATACGCATTTGGTAGCAACTCAGACGCTGACCATTCTTATAACACACCTAGAGCATGGGTTATACAAAGATATTTTAACCCTAATACTAACTTCTGGGACGGTATTGACGCAGATTATAGACCTGATTCTGATAATATGCCTTGGTCAAGACAACCTGAGCGTAAAATTACAGTAGAAGATATTAAATACGTCCTATCACATCACTATCAAGGAACGCCTTATGACCCATATGCTCAGCACGGCGACCCTAGTTTGCGTGGCTCGTTTAGACCTATTGGAATCAGTAGAAACAATGTACTAGCTCTAACTCAGATAAGACCATATATGCCAGAAACTATTAAAGCTCTTGAATGGATTGCGTTTGGTTCAAATGTATTTAATGCATTTATACCATTCTATATGAACGTAAATACTACTCCAGAGTATTTTGCAAATACCACTAATGAGGTAACAACAGATAGTTTTTACTGGAACAATAGACTAATCGGCGCTTTGTCAGATGCTCACTTTAAGCACTGTGCTGCTCATATCGAAAGATACCAAATATCAGCTCAATCTAAATCACGTGAATTGCTAAATAAATATGATAAGCAATTTATCGCAAATGGTATAGAATATAAAGACGGAGCAGAGTTATGCGAAAAAGCTAATAACGAAATCTCTGACATGGTTAAATCTCAAACTGCGGACTTACTAGCAAAAGTAGTATATACAGCTAGTTGCCATATGAAAAACGGATTTTCTCGTTCAGACGCATAGTTGTTATAAAGATTGCTAGATTATAGCAATAACATTATGTTTTAATATAGACTATTTGCCTTTGAGATAATTCGAAATTTATGATGTGAAAGATTTTAAAAATGCGTTAAAAAATTTCTATCTATTTTTACTTGAAATTAATATAAGAATACAAAAAGGTAGCGATTTGTTTTTATACAAAATACGCTACCTTTATATTTATTCCATAAACTCCACTAGCACAGAATTAGATATATCATGTCCATAATCTGTAAGCCTTAAAAAGCCATCTTCTATAAGCATTGTCCCAAGCGATAATTGACGATTAATCACTTTAGAATATCTATCTAAAATATCTACCCCATATCTCTGCTTATACTTATCTAAATCTATGCCCTCAACAAGCCTTAAACCGAGCATAATAGCCTCAAAAATTATATCACTATCCGTAAGTTCTTCTCGCTTGGCAATTATACTTTTATTGTTAAATCCACTCTTTTGACTCGCTCTATCATCAATATATTTATCTTCTATTTTATAAATACCAAAATCACTCGTCAAAATATCTATATAAGCATTAATATCACCTATATTTTTATATCGAATCTTATTATACATTCCAGTCGCACTTAGCCCAACACCAAGATACTCTTCATTTTTCCAATAAACCATATTATGCTCACAGCGTTTATCACGACAAAAATTAGAAATTTCATATCTGTTATAGCCATACTCATCAAGCATTTTTAAAGCTTTATGAAATGTACTTCTCTCATCTTGTTCGCTCATTAAGTTTAATTTTTGCTCTATATATTGATTATAAAGCGGTGTTCCTTCTTCCAATATCAAACTATATAAAGATATATGCTCCACGTCTAAATCACTAGCTATATCTATAGAATTATATAAATCCTTAGCTTGCATATCAGGAAGATTATGCATTAAATCAATATTAATATTGGTAAATCCATTTCGTTTAGCCAATTCAATAGCTTTAATAGCTTGCTCTGAACTGTGCACCCTACCTATTCTCTTTAAAAGTTTATCATTAAAACTTTGAACACCAAAACTTAATCTATTAACTCCGTATTTTTTGTAAAGCTCTAATTTTTCAATATTTAAAGTTTCTGGATTAATTTCAATAGTAAATTCTTCTAGTCGTTCTAAATTTAAAGTATAAAGTTTATCAAATAAAATCTTAATAAGTTCTGGAGATAATTTTGACGGAGTGCCTCCACCTATAAATATGGTTTTAATCCATCTATTCTTTAATAGTTCTTTATAAGAATCTATCTCTAAAATAAGTGCGTCTATATATTTTTTTTGTATTTCTACACTTGATGGTGCAGAATTAAAATCACAATATAAACATTTTTGACTACAAAATGGTATATGAATATATAGACTTACCTGCTTCACTAAATTTTCCCCTTTTATTAATTTATATTTTAAATTCAGAAACTTCCGATTGAAGTTTATTTGCAATTTCAGATAAATTTTCACTAGCTAAAGATATTTCGTTTATAGAATTTGTTTGAGTTTCTACACTTGCACTAGCTTGTTCTGTCGTAGCCGCATTTTCTTCAGCAATAGCTGATAAATTTTGAATAACCCCTATAACATAAGAACCTTTATCATCAATACTTTTAGCATTATCATTGATTCTTTTAATAACTTCTTCACTCTTTTCTATTGCCATTTCAATTTCACTAAACATATCTTGAGCTTTTCCTGTTTGATTATCTTGCTCTTGAACAATTTTAGCAACCGACTCCATTTTATCAACAGCACTTTGAGATTTACCTTTTAAATCCTCAATAATTAAACGGATTTCACCAGTGAATTTAGTTGAGTCCTCAGCAAGTTTCCTAATTTCTTCCGCAACTACCGCAAAACCTTTTCCTGCCTCACCAGCCCTTGCCGCCTCTATAGCAGCATTTAACGCAAGTAGATTAGTTTGGTCTGCAATAGACTGTATCATTTCACTTGCCTTAGAAATGTTTTCTGCACTCTCATTCGTTTGAAAAATAGTTTGATTAACAAAACCAGCTTCCGTCTTACTCTCTTCTGTAAGTTTCGCTAAATCGTTTAAAATTTCTTTCCCTTCTTTTCTCTTCGAATCTATATTCTGAGTAGCCTCACTTAAAGTTTCTAGCATAGAAATCATTTCAACAAGTAATTTTGTATTTTCTTCAACATCTTGTGCCGCTTTTGTTGTATCATTAGCTTGTGAAGTAGCACCCGCTGCTATATTTCCAACTGCACTAGCCACTTCTCTTGCACTTTCATTTGTATTTTGAGCTGTATCTGTAAGCTGTTGAGCAATATTTGCTGTTTCACTTGAATACGAAGTAATAGTACTTACCATATGCTTTAAATTACTTACCATAATCCTCATAGAACGAGTTATATCACCAATTTCATCTTTTGAATTTATATACTTTTCAAGATTTTTTCTCTCTTCTTCAGTATTTAAATTATAATTTGCAATCTTATCCACGCCATTTTTTACATCATTAAGAGGTTTAGAAATCATCCTATTAAGCAATATATAAATGAATAACACTAAAAGTACAATACATATTATCGAAACAACAATATTCATTATATTATTTTTTTTGATTGAATCTACAACATCTTTTCTTGATATATTAAGTAAAATAAATCCTTCGATTTTATTATCATAGTTTACAAATGGTATCAGTATATTCTTATTTATATCATTATCAACATTATAAATAACATTTTCGCCTTGTAAAACCGCTCCTATATCTTCATCAGAAAATTCATAAGAAAATTCTTTTGAGCTTGCAATAAGCTCAATTTCACCATTATCTTTTATATCATATATAGCAGACTCAGAACCAAATTGAGAATTTAAGTTTTCTAAAAATTTATTTCCAAAATTTTTCCCATATTCAACAGTTCCTAAATGCTCTCCGTTATATGATACGGGAGCAACTACTCTTATACCAAAACCAGCTTTCCCTTTTTCAATACCTGACACGACTGTCTTAGTTTGATTTGCTTTATTTACCGTAAATCTAAAACCTTTTAAACTATCACCAAATTTTTTAGGCTTATGTAAGCGTAAAAAAGAATCTGAATTAGGTAAATGAAATTGAAATTGAGCGACTTCAGTTTTTATGTCCTCAAAAACTGGCATTAACATTTCCAGCAAAGCTTCTCTATCTCTTTTGGCAAACAACTCTTGAACTGCAACATTTTTTGAAATTGATAAAACAGCTATTTTTGTATTTTCTACATCTGCATCAATAATCGCATGTACTGTTGCTATAGTATTTTTAATTTGTTTGTCCTCATTGTTCGTAATATTGGAATTATTCATTAATGCAAACCCTAAAAATATTGCAATAATAAATGGTATAATACAAACCGTAATTTTTACAGATAATTTCATTCTAATCTCCCCTCATCTATAAGTAATATTTTTTCTTCAAATTCACAATTTTTAGTTAACATCTATAATTAACAACTAATTAATTTAAAGTTTACTACTTTAATATTCCCATGGAATAATCCACATTATTTGTAATTATAACATTAAATTATAATTTTTATACATTTAAATATAAAAATGACAAAAACTTAACTTTTATAACCTAATCAAAAGTTAAGTTTTCATCATATTATTTATTATTTTATTCTTCAAATTTTAAAACTGATAAAAATGCCTGTTGCGGAACTTCTACAGAACCCATTTGACGCATTCTCTTTTTACCCTCTTTTTGCTTCTCAAGAAGCTTTTTCTTACGAGAAATATCTCCACCATAACATTTAGCTAAAACGTCTTTTCTTAAAGCACTAATATTTTCTCTAGCTATAATCGAATTTCCAATAGCCGCTTGAATTGGAATCATAAATTGCTGACGAGGAATAACCTTTTTAAGTCTTTCACAAATCATACGCCCTCTAGCAACAGCCTTGCTCTTATGAACAATCATACAAAACGCATCAATTACTTCTTTATTAAGTAAAATATCCATCTTTACAAGCTCTGACTCTCTATATTCTTTAAATTCATAATCTAATGAACCATATCCCCTAGTTTTAGATTTTAAAGCGTCAAAGAAATCATATATAACTTCGTTAAGAGGTAAATCATATTTTAAAAGAACCCTTTTTTCATCAATATAATCCATACTAATCATAACGCCACGTCTATTTTGACAAATTTCCATAACATTACCTACATAATCATGTGGACATATAATTTGTGAAGCCACAATCGGCTCTTCCATCATAGTTATTTCAGTCTGACTTGGCAAATCAGATGGATTTTGAACGAATAGCACAGTTCCATCGGTCTTAGTTACTCTATATATAACCCCTGGTGCAGTCGCTATAATATCAAGGTCAAATTCACGCTCTATTCTCTGCTGAATAATTTCTAAATGAAGTAAACCTAAAAATCCACATCTAAATCCAAATCCAAGTGCCACAGATGTTTCTGGCTCAAAAGAAAGCGCTGCGTCATTTAACTGTAGTTTTTCTAAAGCATCTCTAATGATTTCATAGCTCTCACCTTCCGCTGGATATATACCGCAGTACACCATCGGAGTCGCTTTTTTATAACCTTCAAGCGGTTCAGGAGTTGGATTGTTTTTAAATGTAATAGTATCTCCAACTTGACAATCTCTAACATTCTTTATAGCAGCGGTAATATATCCTACATCACCCGCTTGTAACTGTTTCATAGGAGTTGGTTTCGGTAAAAATACACCTACTTCAACCACCTCAAAACTCTTACCAGATGACATCATCTGAATTACATCACCTTTTTTAACACTTCCATCTATAACTCTTATATCAGCTACCGCGCCTTTATAAGGGTCATAATAAGAGTCAAATATCAACGCTTTAAGTGGTGCATTCTCATCTCCAGTTGGAGCTGGAACGTCCTTAACTATAGCTTCTAAAACAGACTCTATATTAATACCATCTTTAGCTGAAATAAGCGGTGCATTTTCTGCAATAACTCCAACTAAATCCTCTATTTCTGTTTTTACTTCTTCAGGTCTTGCCCCTGGTAAATCTATTTTATTAAGCACAGGAACTATCTCAAGCCCCTCCGAATCAGCGAGGTACACATTTGCCAAAGTCTGTGCCTCTACCCCTTGTGAAGCGTCCACTACAAGTACAGCACCCTCACAAGCCGCAAGACTCCTAGATACTTCATAGGTAAAGTCAACATGTCCAGGAGTATCAATAAAATCCATACTATCTAAAATCTGGTCTTGCATTTCACGTTGCGTAAGCATACCAGTTTTTTCGATAAGTCTATCTGCAAGAGTAGATTTTCCGTGGTCTATATGTGCAATAATAGAAAAATTACGAATCAATTCCTGTCGTTTTTTACTCATTATATCTCTCCTAAATTTTAAAATCACTCATAATTATATCATATAATAGAGAAATAGTGGATTATATCATAAATAAAAATCGAATATCTTTAATATTCGATTTCCATAAAATCACCTCTATATTAAGATTTCAAATAACTCCGCCATACTTAACATTATAAAAAAGACTAACCAAGATTTAAAAAGTATACTTCTAAGCTTTCTATTATTTAAAAATTCTATTTTTTTGTCATATTGTCCGTTATATAAATTATTTCTAATAAGTTTATTTCGTTTTTCTTTTAAAATAATACTAAATGAATATACAAATCCATTTAATAAAATTAAAATATAGTATAAACTTATAATCGCAAATATAAATAAATCAAACGTAGCTTCTTTATACACCCAAATATTCCAACATACAAAAATCGGAATAAGAGTTATAAAAAACATAGCAACATTACTAGGATTATATTGAATTACTTTTTTCATAACACACCTCATATATTAGTCTAAAATGAATTTATGTAAACTTATCTATAATATTTTTTTAATCATAATTGTAATTACAAGTATTGCAAGTGGCACAACATAAGCTATAACCATAGTCCTTACTAAAAATTTATTTGCACTCTTATTACTAAGAGTATCAAGCATTTTGGTTTCCCACTCCATATTGTCGCTTTCATTTGAAACCCTTATATCCGAATCCATCAATATCCTAAATCCAAACAAACTTATCCAAATAGAAATAGCATATTGAAATATTAAAGCGGTCATATTTCTGCCAAACCCAACTACATCAAAATTTGCTCCAGCTATCATAATTTTTCTTATTAGTAAAAAAATAATCAAAGTAACCACACTTAAAAATAATGTCGCTTCTAATTTATAATTTTTAAATATACTCATAAGTAACTCCTAATTGTTATAATTGTTTTATTCTATTTCTAAACCTATATATATACTTAAATACTAACAAAAATATACAACTACATAATCCTATCAGTGAAATAGTTGAAATTTCAAACCTAGAACGACTAAAAAAAATTGCATAAATTAAAAATATATCAACTAAAATTTCTAAAACTACTTTATATGAAATTTTTGTCATTCTAAAAAATCTCCTCTAAGCAATTTCAAAATCTAAAACTCTTCATCTACAATCCATAATACTCTTCTTTTATTTTTTTCAATAGGCATAGCGAAAAACGGCAAAATATGACGAAAAAAGGCAATTACATTATAAATTAATTTAACACAATTGCCCTTTTTAATATTTTTTATATAAAATTATCACTACATTTTATAGTTCTTTTTTAATTTCTAAAATAGCTATTACTGTACATAATGTATATACATAAAATTGTCTATCTATTTCAGCAGGCATTAAATTAGTATAAGGATTCTTTATTAAATGTAATACAACAAATGGTACTATAAATATTAATAATGATAATAGTATTCTTAATAATTTATTTTTCATAATTAATGCCCACAAGTAATATAGAAATCTTCATCTATATATTCATAAAAATTACTCGAATGACTTATATTGTAAAATACTCTCGCTAATTCTCCAATATCTATATTTACGCATTTCTTCCAAATCTTAATTTTATAATTAAAAAAATCCCCATTAATATTGCAATAAATTCTTGATGGATTTTCTAAATTAGTATATATCTCACCAGAAAATTTTTTTTGCAATTTTTTATACTTTAAATCTAAAGATGTATGTATGATGTCTTTGACTCCCCAATGATATTGACTTGTAGAAATTTCTACATAGATTTTAACTTTTGGTTTATACTCATTAGTGACAGTGACTCTCTTACTCAAAATCCTATAATGCGAGTTTTCCAAAATAGATTTTTCTGTATTATTCTTTCCAGAACTAAGTAGTTCTTTAGCTTGCTTAACTGAAATACCTTTATCTTTTGCAATTTCTTTTAAAACTTCATCATAAGTTAAAATCTCACTACATACCACATCAGAACCATAAATGTCGAAATCGCTTATACGTTTTGAACTATTTGTCGCAAAAACACTTACTCCCGATGAAAAAACCATCGTTAAAACTAAAAACATTGAAATTATTTTTTTCGAAATTTTAAATTTTGCCATTTTCTAATACCTTCTATCTTTTAAACCTTTTAAATTTTTGTTATTCAAAATCACAAAACAAGATTGCAATCTCTTTTCAAATTCATAATACTCTTCTTTTAATTTTTTTCAATGGGCATAGCGAAAAACGGCAAAATATGACGAAAAACGACAAAATTTTTTATATCTCAATACTATAAGTAAAATATCCTCCATCTGTATTTATATTTATTGTTCCATTATTTTTTTGTACAATATCTTTTATATTACCAAGTCCTATCCCGTGATTAGCTCCTTGCTTGGTTGTCTTTATTAAACTATTTTTTACTATAACTTTATCTTCTATTGGGTTTCTAACAATAATATTAATCTTATCCCCACTATTGATACTAAATATAATCTGTTTATTTTTGATTTTTAATTTTTTACAACACTCTATCGCATTATCCAATAAATTGCTGATTATCACAATCATATCTTCATTTTTCACTGATATATTTTCTAAGCTATCCAATTTCAAAATCATAACTATATCATTTTCTAAAGCGTATTCATACTTTGTACTAATCAAAACATCAAGTAGAGCATTCCCAGTTTTAACAACACTTTTAGCCAATTTATAATCTACGCAAATATTATTAATATAGTCCTTTAATTCATCTATTTTATTTTGGGCTAAAAGTCCATTTATGCAAATCAAAACATTAGAATAATCGTGTAACATTTTACGATTTATGGTATCTTTATCTTTTAACTTTCTCCAAAGATTAATTTCACTGGCCATACGCTCTTCGCTTACTCTTTTTTCGATTAATTCGCTATTCATCATTAACAAATCATTTAAAATATAATATGTAAGCAATATATTAACAACCAATATATTTGGCATAATCTCATGTAGATATAATTTATCCGAATACCCAAATTGGACATAAAAAATAATACCTACCATCGCAAGTATAATTATTGCAACAAACCTAAGCCACTGCTTAGGGGATAGGTACAATCTATAATTTTTGTTTTTAATGATGCTAAAAACTATACTAAACACACTCAATCTACTTAAAAATACTAAAGTGTATAATTCATAATCATCAATTAAGAATATAGAATTTTTAATCATTTCCAAATGTACTAATTCCAAAACTATATAATCGGAAATAGCTATAAAACTATAAGTAATTACAGTAACAACCAGCAACGCAACTCTACTTGTCTTAAACAAAATAAACATAATTAAATTTATCGAAAATAGCACTAAAATAAATTTAGCAAATATATCGCTGACATTCATAGCGATAAAAAACAATACTATAAATGAAATAAATATTAATGCAGCATTAAACCATTTTGAACTACTTTTTTTCTCAAAAAATTTACTGCAAAAAAAATAAAATATAAATATGTCTATAACAGTTAATCCAAATTGCTCAATAAAATTTATATCTATTTGCATAACAATCTCCAAATATCAATTTTATTTTTTACATCTTTATACTTCTTTTTAGGTATAGGAATATTTGTATTATTCGTTAATGTAACAGAGTATCTTTCAACCCTTTCGACATAACTAATATTTATTAAATAGCTCTTATGAATCCTTAAAAAATCAGATGATGAAATGCTTTCTTCTATATTATCCAATTTTTGATAAACTTCATAAATGTTATTATTAACTAAGTGAAATATCGCCTTATGATTGCTACTTTCAATATAAATAATTTCATTTAAACTAACAACATTTGAATTAATACAATATTTTCGTAAACCAAACTTACTTTTAAGTGCAGTTATACACTCTCTAAGCTCCGCAACCAAATTAGACTTTAAAATATATCTAAAAGCTTCCACTTTATACCCAAGTGTAGAATAATCCATATATGAAGTTATAAAGACTATCACACCTTTATAGCCATTTTCTCTTAAATTTTGTGCTATATCTATACCACTTATACTCAAAAGTTCAATATCTAAAAATATAATGTCATACTCATGTCTAGTTTTACAAAGGAGCAAATCTTCTCCTCTACTATACAGAGTAACCTTATATTCTATATCCTTATTATAAAATTCTTCATCTATTGTTTTGTTTACAATATCTAAAAATGCTTTTTCATCATCACAAATAGCAATTTTAAGCATATTCCCAACTCCTAGATTACTCACTTTAAACTAAGTTTCAATCAAAATTATATTTATATATTTCTTTTTAGTTCCATAAAAATATAGTTGTTACTTAAATCTGACATCTACACTTATTTTTATATATTAACTTTATACATTGATTAACTATACAATTTTGTATATTATTATGAAAAATAATGTATGATAACGGAAAATATTTTATAGGGTTAAAATACTATTAATTTCTAAAATATTATTACTTTAAATGATATATATTATTTAGTTATTTTAATAAAATCAAATACATTTGAGATAATTCGTAATTTATGATGCGAAAATTTCATTAAAATTTGTTAAAAAATCCAACCTGTTTGAAGTATGAGCCATTTGGCGAATACAAGTTTTCGTAATAAGATATGATTGCAAATGATACAATATTTAAAATCGTTGAAAGTTTACTTTCATAATATTTTATAATATTGCTATCATTTATTTGAGTAGCAAAACGATGAGTAAATCGAAGATTTACGAATGATTTTGATACTAGCAAGCATAACTCCTATAACGGAAAATATTTTGTAGATTTAAAATACTATTAATTTCTAAAATATTATTCATTCCTCTACCCTAACATCATTTTTCCATACCCAGCCAAATTCGTCTTTATATTTTATTAAAGCACAAGAATTAAAAACCTTAGCCACTTCAACTTTTGTACCAATAGGCAAATTAAAAAATTTATTTTGATAATCAAAATTCAAATTATATTTATCATCTTTTTCGCTTACAATCTCATTGAAAACGCTAAATTTCTTATTTTTTAAAGGAGAATAGCATACGCTCATCTTCTCTCCTCTTTTTACAAGCTCAACTTCCCTATTTGGCCAGTGTAAATAAACTCTATCTCTATTTGGAAAATCAAAATTTCCAATAATCGTACCCAGCTTAAAATTATTCTGCTGAACACAATCAAATTTTCTAACTCCATCTCGCTTAGTAATTATAAGCGCATTTATCTCTCCAGTTCGCTTTACTCCCATACCACCATCTATGCTAATGATATTTTTATCCCAGTTAAAATACGGTAGATTAGAAAATTCATCTTTTCTTAATACACAAGTCGGAATATGCCCAACTATTGTAAGTCGCTCCTGTGCCTTTGCTACTTTCTCAAAAAAATCATATTTTAAAAACTTAATCTCATCATTTTCTATATGGAAATCCTCCGAATATCCACCATGCACAAATAACATATCATCAAAATATAAAAGTATAGGTAAATTTCTAATAAAATCTAATTCTCTATCAAATCTCGTTAAAACATACTCCCTAAACTCATTCCCATCATCAAAATTTTGTATAGCATTACCATCTCGTTCGCAAAGTTTAGCTATAAAAGTTTCATAAGGCTGATTTTTTAAAAATTCTAAAATTCTATCCAAATATATACCTACATCATAAGGTTTCTGCATAAATGATTCGTGATTTCCTTTAAGAATAAAAGTCCTATCACGCTTAGAAAGTTTTACAATATATTCAAAAGTTCCTAAGCTATCATATCCTCTATTTAAAAAATCTCCAAGAATTATTAAATAATCCTCTTCCGATAATTCAAGTTTATCTATTAAATTTTTAAATTCATTTAAGTGAGCATGAATATCACTAATTACAACTATTCTATAATTATCTATCTCTTTTATTCTTATAATTTTATCACTCAAATATATCACCTAATTTATAAGTTAAATAATTTATTTTTTATTCAAATTTTTTAATAATTTATCCACTTGATTGTACGAGTTTTGTAAATCTAAGTCGTTTGTAATTACCTCATCAGCAAGCTGTCTCTTTTTAAGGATAGAAATTTGAGAATTTATTTTTTTAAGTGCATACTCTTTATCTATATTATCCCTATCCATAAGCCTTTTAAGTTGAGTCTCAGGAGAAGAATACACAACCCAAACTTCATCAAACAAGTCTGACATATCGGCTTCATAAAGTAGCGGAACATCACAAAATATAACCCTCTCTCCCCCACTTTTTAAATTCTGAATGCGTAATTTCATCTCATCAAAAATTGCTGGGTGCATAATCCTATCAAGTTTTTGTCTAGCTTTACTATCGCCAAATATTATACTCCCAAGCTCATTTCTGTCTAAACTGCCATCAGAATTTATTATCTTAGCACCAAATTCATCAGCCAACTTATTTAAAAGCACTTCATTATCGACCAAAACTTCCCTTGCTATTTGGTCTAAATCAATAACACTATAACCCTTACTAACTATATATTTCACAACTGTAGATTTACCAGTCGCAATACTTCCTGTTATACCGATTGTTAAATTTTTATCTTTCAATATAACCACCTTTACTTAGTTTCATACCAACTATCACCAACATGCACATCAACGCTTAGTGGCACATTTAAACGAGTAGCAGACTCCATATTTTCGACAATAATACGCTTAACTTCTTCAATTTCCTCAGGAACAGTATCAATTATCAGTTCATCATGAACTTGAAGAATAAGTTTAGATTTATACCCACCACGTTTTAGCTCATTATGAACCTTAATCATAGCAATTTTTATAATATCAGCAGCACTACCCTGTATAGGTGTATTCATCGCAGTTCTTTTAGCAAATCCTCTAATATT
>PDWI01001531.1_pt1 | contig 36313 bp, 27 predicted proteins | sample 1430891 | NCBI WGS metagenome assembly PDWI01 (sample SAMN01162508, study PRJNA174530) | Oral metagenome, whole genome shotgun sequencing project. | biome: Marine environment; feature: Marine mammal; material: Swab sample of the gingival sulcus; isolation source: swab sample of gingival sulcus... | reverse complement strand
GTACATCATGTCTTTATTTTTTTTTGAAAATTTATACAAAAAATATGGTGTTTATCATGATTAATTTTTCACGACCAACACCATATATTATACAACCAAGAAAATTAGCGTAGGTGTAAAAGCCTGTGCTAATTTTTTTTTTGTTTTTTTTATTTATAATTTAGTATTATATTAATCTTTATTTAAAATGACTATTCAATATACCCAAATAATTTTTTTATTTCATAAGTTTTTTTAATATTATAATTTTTTAACAAGAATTTTCAATTATTACAACTTACTTTATTAAAAATGTGAACAAAACGTTAGATAGCTAATATTGATTATGATTTTGCGATATGATAATATTATAGTGCTTTAGACCTATGGTTCATAGAGTGAAGTGTTGCATGTAGTTAATAAGGGGAGATTATGTAATGAGTAGAAAGCTATTAGTAACTTTTTTGTTAGTATTTATCATATCTTTTACGGCCTTTAATTTTGCTTATGCTTTTGTAAAACTTGAGAACAGTTGGAAATTTTCTGATGTTTCCAATCTAAAAGTTATTGTTAAAGATAGTGCTTCTGATAGTACAGTATATAAGTATATGATTTGGTCAAAATATAAGGAAAGTCCAATTAGGTTTAAGTCAACTAGTGATAAGAATAAGGCTAACATTGTTTTTATGGGGGTTGATAAGTATGCACCTCATAAACTGGGTGATGAAAATACACTGGCTTTAACATATAATATTAAAAAAAATAGAAAACGTGTTGTTTTTTATAAGCCTTGGTTTAGCGAAACTGATTTACATAAGGCGGAAACTTCAATACATGAAATGGGTCATGCTTTGGGTTTAGCTCATACTCAAGATAAAAATGTTAAAAAATCTATAATGAGAGCGGTTGGTTTTAATAATAAGTGTAAGTTGTACAGAGATGATATCAGAGGAATTAAATCACTTTATAAGAAAAAATAGTCAAACGATAATATATATGAGGGGTTCTGTATGAATAATTTATTTAAAAATATAATTGTTGTCTTTTTAGCTGTGTTTTTGGCGTTTACTTTATTCTATTATACAAAACCAAAGAAGTGGCATGTTGCAGAGGATAGAGCTAAGGTTTATGGATATAATTCAGTTCAGGAGTTAACAGCTTCAGCGGATTTAATAGTTGAAGTTTCGCAAGTTAAGACTGGTAAAACAGTTTTATATCTTGATAGAGATGGTGATTTTTATGATGGTTATACACCGACTGAAGTTGTCATTGATAAAGTTTGGAAAGGAAACAAAAAAGTTGGCGATAAGATAATTGTTGCTGAACGGTTCTTTAAGGATAATAAGTATAATACGATGCATTTTGTCAACGGTTATAAACCGCTTAAAAATGGCAAAAAATATATATTGTTATTAGACAAGTCGGAAACCACCGAGCAAGATGAGATATATTATTCACTTAGTGTGAATTATGGTGTTGTTGACGTTGCTGATGTTGTTAGAAAAAAATCAAGGATTGAAAAATATAAAACTGCTAAAGACGCTAGTAAAAAGAAATATGACAATGTGGCTAGTGATGTTACAAGTATTCAGTTAGCTGTTGTTGAGCAGTTTATAGGTTTAAATAAAAAATAGTATAAAAGTTTTTTATAATAATTCTGTTCAGATAAAATATACGCTATATTAATATTATGGCAATTAATTTGTAAAAAATTATCCATTTATTACTTAAAAATAATAAATATTATTTTGAAAAATATCGTGTAAGGATGTAAACTATATATAGGGCTTAAATACTATAATATTATTTTAAGGAATGATAATATGTGAATAATATTGATTAAAAGTAGAAAATAATAGTGAATAAAGGAGTTGTTATGAGTAAATCAGTTAAAATTATATTAAGTATAGCAGTTTTATTATTTGTAGTAGTAGTTGGCGTAGTAGTTTATAAGCAAAATAATGTTGAAGCAAAGGTGGAAAAATTTGACAGCAAAGTTGCGGGTTGTGATACTTTAAAAGATATAGAAGATGGTTCGGAATTAATAGTAAAGGTTACTAAGGTTGCTAGTAGACCGTCAAAGTTAAAAAAAGATGAAGATGGTTTGGTATATAGTTTTTCTACTCTTACTGAGGTGAAGATAGATAAGGTTTGGAAAGGTGATAAAAAAGCAGGTGACAAACTTTTAGTATCAGAGGGCTATTGCGTTGATAAAGCCAGTAAGACTTTATATTTGACTAATCAATATAATGCGATGGAAAATGGTAAAGAATATCTTTTATTTTTAGGCAAAGGGCATGAAAGAAAAACAGGAGAAATTACCAGATCGCCACGCGGTATGGTTTATGGCTTGGTCGATATTAAAGCAGTGCAGAGTGGTGAATATACTATTTCTAAAGTTTATAGTGATTATGCAAAAAAGATTGAAACAGAGTGTGGACCAGACTATGAGGATATCCAAAATCTACATAAAGAAATGGTAGCTAAATATATCGAAAATAATTCTAATAATGAATAAAAAAAGTTTTATGTGTAGCTTAATTTACGCAAATATTAAGGCGTTATTATGAGAGTGATAAAAATGAAATATATGATATAAAATCGTTGAAAAGTAGAGTGGTGTTTTGAACTATTATCGAAGCACTGCTCTATTTTTATTGTATAACATTTCTTTATAATTACAAATCTTTTATATACTTTTATATTTCTATAAAGTGGATTAAAATTATTGTAGTGATACATTTATATATAGAAGGAAGGGGAGTTATGAATAGAAAAATTTTGGTTATAGTACTGATGATGTCATTGTTAATGCCTACGGTTACACCTTTGTCAGCAAGTAGTTATAAACAAAATGTAGCATATAAAAAAGAGCAAAATTTTCGAGGTGTTTGGGTAGCGAGTGTATTTAATATTGATTTTCCAACTAGTCCGACAACAAGTGTTTATAGCTTGAAAAATCAGTTAGATAAAATAGTTGAAGATGCAAGTGCGATGAATTATAATGCAATCTTTTTTCAAGTTAGACCGACTTCGGATAGTTTGTATAAATCAAAGTATTTTCCTTGGTCTAAATGGCTAACTGGTCAGCAAGGACTTGCACCTGAAGGTGATTTTGACCCGCTTGATTATATTATTAAAAAAGCACATTCTAAAAATATTGAGCTACATGCTTGGATTAACCCTTATCGTATCACTAAAAAAACATCAAAAGAACCAGATTATACGACTGCAATGCTTGCCAAGAATCACCCAGCACGTCGACACCCTGAGTATGTTATAGCCCATAATGGTAATTTATACTATGACCCTGCACTACGCAAGGTTAGAGACCTTATCGCTAGAGGTATAAAGGAAATTTTGGTGAATTACGACGTTGACGGTATTCATTTTGATGACTATTTTTATCCAGCAAAGGATTTTAATGATAGCAAGTCATTTAAAAAATATGGTAAGGGTTTAAATCGTGAAGACTGGCGACGTAAAAATGTCAATCTACTCATAAAAAAAGTTAATCGAACTATCAAACGAACTAAACCAGATGCCTTGTTTAGTGTCAGTCCGTTTGGTATATGGGCGAATAAAAGAAGTAGGTTACAGGGAAGTGCAACAACTGGTGCGCAGTCTTATTCGGACCATTATGCCGATACAGTTTATTGGGTTAAAAATTCAATGGTTGACATGATAATACCACAAATCTATTGGCGATTTGGTTTTGAAGTAGCTGATTTCAAGGTGCTTACTGATTGGTGGAACAATGTTGTAAAAGGTACTGATGTTAAGTTGTGTATTGGTATTGCGGCCTATAAGGGTGATAATCCTGATGAAACAAATCCATGGCATAAGGATGCTGAAATTGATAAACAGATAAGTTATATTAGTGCTCTTTCTAATGTCAATGGTTATGTGGCATACAATATTAGGTCAATCCAAAATTCTTTTTGTTTAACAGAACTCTTCAAGAGATTGAACAACACTTATTTTACAGCAAATATTGATAAGAGCTATGCTCAGGGTAATGAAACTGGTGATATAGCTGAAGAAGATGTTAAAAGTGTCGAAGATGAGATTAGGAAAATTATTGGTAAAAAGTTAGATGAAATGGGTCTTAGTGGTTACGATGATAGTGACGGTGCTGGCTTAGAAGATGAGCAAAATGATCAGCTTGAAGAAGATGATGTGGTTGACGAACTTGAAGCTGATGATGAACTAGACGGTGAATCTTCAACTGATAATCAGCCAGTGGAACGAGAGTATAATCCACGACTTGCTAATGAAAAAATGCCAATGATAAATTTTCCGGCTAGACATTGTACTGCTTATAGTCCAAAGTATTTTGTTGGTGGTTTAATTGACCCTAATAAACCAGCATTTTTAAACGGTGAAAAAATCAACAGTGTAACTAGAAGTGGTTTTTTCGGGAAATTTATTAGTTTAAAAAAAGGTAAAAACAATATACTTCTTAAGCAAAATGGTAAAAGTTTTGTTAGAGTGATTACTAGGAAGAATTATAAAGGAAGAGCCAAGTATTTGAAACACATGGCTATCAAAAATAATTCAGCTTATCCTAATACAACAGAACTATATCGAAAGGGTGAAAAAATCAAACTTTCCTGTATTGCTCCACGTGGCCTTAAAGTTGTAGCGAAAGTAAGTGGTAAAACCTTTATTTTGCAACCTAACTTAAAGGGGAAGCAGTCTAAAATAGAGACAGCTTATAGTCACTATTATTCACCTAATCTACTTCTTAAAGATGGTGAATATTTTAAGTATCCAAAGGTTGAATATAAGTTATATAAAAATAATAAAGTCCTTGATACTAAGGTTTCGAAGTCAAGTTTTATATATGCAGATAAAAACGCTGACTTTTATGCTGAAGCTAAGACTAACGGGGTTAATATAAGGGTTAAGTCTAATACAAAAGGTGGTTCAGCTGAAAAGTTTAGTAAGGGTGAGGCGGATGAAGTTGAAATTATCCGTGATGGCATGATTAAGTTCACTTCAGGTAGATTTGTTGAAATTTCTAAGATGAACTTATATGCTGATTATAGTAGCGATATTGAATTTAATAAGGCTTATTATACTGTTGGTAATAATTTAGATAAGGTTAAATTTAATATAAATTCCAATGTGTTTGCTAAGACGTACTTAGAAGATGATAATTTGATAATACAGCTTGGTAGTAAGTTAGACGCATTAGACTTATACTTACCTAAAAATAATTTAGTTAGCGGTTATCAAACTAAGCGAATTAATGGCAGACTTTCGTATGTCTTAAACTTAAAAAATAAAGACAGACTAGCTGGTTTTTGGAAAACTTATGAAGATGGTAATGTGGTAATCTACCTTAAACATAAGAAAAATGTTCGCAAAAACTTAATAGGTACTACAATTATGATAGATGCTGGCCATGGTGGTAAAGATAGTGGTGCACTTGGACTTGTTGGAACGAGATATACTGAAAAAGATGTCAATTTAGATGTTGCTTTGAAATTAAAGAAAAAATTAGAAAAGCTAAAAGCCAATGTAATTTTAACTCGTAGCAAGGATAAAACTATGTCACTGGATGCAAGGCTTAACATGGTTAATAGTAAAAAGCCAGATTTATTTATATCGATACATTCTAATTCAGCTGAAGCAAATAAAGACTTAAATTTGGTTAAAGGTTTTTCAGCTTATTATTCGAAACAAGGTGCAGAAAGATTTGCTAATATTATACAAGATATAGTACCTAAAAAAACTGGGATTGTAGATAATAAAGCTAGGACAGCTGACTTTTATGTGATAAGGTCAACTTGTTGTCCAAGCGTATTGTTAGAGCTTGCTTTTATGCCTAACCCTGAAGATTTTGACTTGTTAGTAGATGATAAGGCTCAAGAAAAAATTGCAAGTAGTATAACACGTGCTGTGTTTAAGTATTTTAAAGGTGGAGGTAGATAATGAAAAAAACACTGTTATTAGTACTTGTTTTGGTGGTTTTTCAGTTTAATTTTTCCTTTGCTCTTAATGATGAGGATCCATCAGGGTGGGCTAGATCAGAAATTGATAAACTTTTTAAAAGTAAATCAATTGATTCACGTTTTAGAGGGCATTATAAGGAAAATATTACTAGAAAGGATTTTGCGTATTTAGGAGTAAAATTATATGAGTCGATAACTGGTAATACTGCGACTATGGGTAACGCTAAATTTCCTGATACAGAGGATGAATACGTTTTAAAGGCGAAAAATTTAAAAATTGTGTCAGGTAATAAGGAAGACGGCAGTTACAAACCGCAAAAATTTATCAGTCGTTCAGAAATTTGTAAATTGCTTTCTAACGTATTGCGGGCAAGTGGTCAAGAAGTAGAGAATAGGGGGGCTAAGGAGTTTTTAGACCATATAGATATACCGATTTGGGCGAAAGATGATGTATATGCAATTAGACAAAGAGGTATATTAAATGGGGTCGGTGGTAATTTATTTAGACCTAACCAATTTACAACGAGAGAGCAGGCATTATTATTGTTTTCAAGGGTAAATAAAATGTATGGTAAATTCACTATGAAGGAATTAGTAGAAGCCAAAATGAAAGGTGTGCCTTTTGAACTTACAACAATAGATGATAAAAAGGTTTGTTTTGAGGATTATAAAGAGAAGTATTTATTGTTATGCTTTGTCAACGATTGGCAAAGTGTCAGTCGTCATCAAATGTTAGAACTTAAAAAAATGGATAATAAGTATAAGAATTTAGAAGTGCTTGTTGCTGATATGCGAAAAGATAACAATATTGATAACTTAAAAGAGTTTGTAAAAAACAATGAAATAGGGTATAATATCGTTGTTGACTTAAAAAGACAATTAGCTGATAGGTATCGGGTTGGTCATACATCACCAGAAACTTTACTTATTAGCAAAGAAGGTCTTATCATCAAAAGGGTAGTTGGCTTATCGTTAGATGAGCTGATAGGCGATATAAGTGAAATGTTGGAGGAAATTGAGTAGTGAAAAATGTAAAGTATATAGTCTGGATAGTTATATTAATTGGAGCAATACTTTTAGGTGGTATTTATGTCTTAGAAGACGGTGAAGAAGCTGTAATAATGAGGTTTGGTAAATACTATACTACCGAAATAGGCGGTGGACTAAAGTGGAGAATACCTTTGGTTGATACTAAAGAGGTTATTCAAACTGCAAAAGTTAGAAAAATGCAGTTTGGACATAAAGTTGCTGATGAAAAATCAGCTAGTTCTGACAATTATGCAGATATCATAGGTGATTCACTGATGATAACAGGTGATGAAAATTTAGTAAATGTTAAAGTCAGTATTCAATATAAGATAGTCGATAGTAAGGATTATCTGTTTAATGTTGATGACCAAGAAGGATCTCTTAAACTAGTTGCTGTTTCAACTATTAGAAGATCGGTTGCCAATAATAAACTAGATGATGTGCTTGCTGACAATAAATACGATATTATGCAAGAAATCAAAACCGATTTACAGGAGATTTGTGATGAGTATGGTTTAGGGGTACTTATTCAGCAAGTTTTACTGCAAGATGTTTATCCGCCAGTAGAAGTTGATGACGCTTTCAAAGATATTGTAAGAGCACAACTTGACAAGGAAAGTAGGATCAACGAAGCACGTAGTTATGAAAATAAAATTTTACCAAAGGCGAAAGGTGAAGCCTCGAAGATGGTTTCTGAAGCTGAGGCATATAAGCAGTCGAGGATCAACAAAGCCAAAGGTGACGTTGCTAGCTTTAAAAATTTATATGCAAAATATAAAAATAATAAAAACATAACTCGTTCAAGATTATATCTTGAAACAATGCAACAAGTTTTAAAAGATGTAGATATAGTAATAAGTGATGAAAATGGTAATATGCTAAAATTTTTACCATTAAATCAGTCAAAGAACTAAGGTAGGTGCACAAACGATGAATATTAAAATGATGGGAAGTAAAGGACCGGTAGAAGTTGATGAACATGGTAATCCTATAAACAAAGGACGTAAAAATAAAGGTGCCAACTTAAATACTAAGGCAGTGTTTTCGCATGTGATAGTTCCTTTGATTGTGATTTTTGCTATTTTATTTTTAATTGGAGCGGCTACCTATACAGTAAACGAAATGGAATCAGCGATTGTGCTGCGATTTGGTAAGATTAAGACAGTGGTTGTAAGTGAAGAAAATTACGACCTAGTAAAATCGCAAATTGAGAGTAGCAAGAAGTTTTCGGATGTGTCGATAGTAAAAGGTAAGGGGCTTAGATTTAGAGTGCCGTTTATCGATGAAGTGGAGAAGTTTTCATCACAACTTATCACTTATAAGACTAATGCCGGTGAAGTAACGACGCTTGATAAAAAGAAAATAGTGCTAGATAATAATGCCCAGTGGAAAATTGTAAATCCAGCTACTTTTAGAATAACAATGAAAACTATTGCAAACGGCAATACTAGGTTAGATGACTTAATGTTTTCGCAGTTAAGAGAATATATTGGTCAAACTAATGGCTCACGACTGGTTTCGGATAAAGATTATGTTTATGAAATGACAACAAGAGTAAGAGATAACATCAATCAAAAAATTAAAGACTATGGTATGATGGTCAAAGATGTTAGAATTGCTAAAACAGAGTTTCCTAAAGAAAATAATGAAAATATTTTTAATCGTATGCGAACTGAAAGACAAAAGATGGCGAATAAATTGCGTGCTGAGGGTGACGAACAATATGCGATAATAAAGGCAGATTCTGATAAAAATGCTAGTATTTTAAAAACGGAAGCTTACGCTAAGGCGGAAGAAATAAAAGGTCAAGGTGATGCTGAAGCAGCTGAAATTTATGCTAACGCATACAAGGCTGACCCGGAGTTTTATAGTTTCTATAAAACTATGGAAACATACAAAAAGACATTAAGTAAAAATGCACGAATTGTTATTGATAAAAAGTCTGATTTTGCTAAGTATCTATATAATTATAGGTTAAAAGCACTACCAGCTACTAATAATCAATAATTACAAAAATATAAAAAACTAAGTGTAAATATTAAATTAAAAACACTTAGTTTTTTTATGCAAATTTTACCTACAAAAATTCTCATTTTTAATGTATAATAGACTACGGACAAGGAGGTGCGATTTGCAAAAACAATACAAAAGGATACTTCTTAAAATAAGTGGAGAGGCACTTTCGGGCGAAAAGGGATTTGGTATTGACCCAGTAATGCTCGAAGGGGTAAGTGATCAGATTAGAAAATTCACAGATAGAGGTATTGAAGTGGCATTGGTAATAGGTGGTGGAAACTTCTGGCGTGGTAGAACCTCAAATGAGATGGATAGAAGCACGGCAGATTATATTGGTATGCTAGCTACTGTTATGAATGCACTTGCGTTACAAGATACTTTGGAAAGACGTAATATACCGTCAAGGGTTATGAGTGCTTTAAGTATGCCGAAGGTAGCTGAGCCTTATATCAAGAAAAGAGCTATTCGACATTTAGAAAAGGGGAGAGTAATTATTTTCGCTGCTGGTATCGGTAATCCATTTTTCTCAACGGATACAACAGCTGCTCTAAGAGCGTGTGAAATTGAAGCTGAAATAATATTTTTGGCTAAAAATGTTGATGCTGTTTATTCAGCAGACCCTAAGACTTGTGAAGATGCAGTTAGATACGATGAACTTTCGTATGCAGAGATAATAGAAAAAGATTTAATGGTAATGGATCAAACAGCAGTTACATTGTGTAAAGAAAATGATATACCAATACTTGTGTTTGCGTTAAACCCACCAGAAAATCTGGAAAAAGCAATGAATGGCGAAAAAATTGGAACTATAATAAGAGGAGCTTAGATAATGCAAAAAGAAATTATAAATCATTTAGATGAACAAATGGAAAAAACAGTTGTCTTTTTAAAAGAAGAACTAAATGCAGTTAGAGCTGGTAGAGCAAATCCACATATTTTAGAGAAAGTTATGGTTGATTTTTATGGTGTTGATACACCGCTTGAACAGACAGGTAGTATTTCAGTACCAGAGGCAAGATTACTTCAAGTTAAACCTTATGATGTAAATATGCTACCAAACATTGAAAAAGCAATTAACGCGGCAAATCTTGGTTTAAATGCAAATAGTGATGGCAAGGTTATTAGAATTGCAATACCTATGCTTACTGAAGAAACTAGAAAAGCCTTAGTTAAAGATATTAAGAAAATGGGTGAAGATGCGAAAGTTGCTATTAGAAACGAAAGAAGAGCGGCTAATGATGCCCTTAAAAAATTAAACAAAGATGGCGATATCACTGAAGATGATTTAGAAAGAGCTGAAAAGCAAGTGCAAGAAAAAACTGATGCACATACTAAGAGTGTAGATGCTATAATCAAGAAAAAAGAGGCAGATATCCTTGAAGTATAATTTAGATGAGATAAAGTTAAATCATATCGCAATTATTATGGATGGTAATGGCAGATGGGCGAATAAACGCTCTCTGCCAAGACTTATGGGTCATAAAGAGGGTATGAAAGCTTTAAGAAATATTGTTAGGTATTCGGGTGAAATCGGACTTAAATATTTGAGTGTGTTTGCCTTTTCTAATGAAAATTGGTCAAGACCACAAGATGAAGTCAAAGGTTTGATGAATATTGTAAATATTTTTTGCAAAAATGAAGAAAAAGAATTAAATAAAAATAATGTAAAAATACGATTTATTGGTAGTACTGAAAATATGGCAGAGCGTGAAATTAAGGCAATGCGTAAGTTAGAAGATGCTTTAAAAGACAATGATGGTCTTAATTTTAATGTATTTATAAATTATGGTTCAAGACAAGAGATAGTATCTGCTGTAAAAGAAATTTCCAAGATGAATTTGCAAGAAGAAGAAATTACGGAAAGTTTATTTGAAAGTAAGTTACTTACTTGTGATTTAGTTGATCCTGACCTTGTAATCAGGACAAGTGGTGAAAAGCGGATAAGTAATTTTCTACTATATCAATTGTCTTATGCGGAACTTTATTTTACGGATGTTTATTGGCCGGACTTTGCTGAGAAAGACTTAGATATGGCTATACTTGATTTTGCTAAAAGAAAAAGAAGATTTGGAGGATTAACTAAATGACGTCACTAAAGAAAAGAGTGATTAGCGCGATAGTGGCACTACTTATTGTTATCCCAATAATAATAGTTAAAAGCTATTTTTTGTTAGCGTTAATACTTATTGTGTCGGTGCTTTCGATAAAAGAGTTAGACGGTGCGTTTAGTAAGAAAAATTTTAAATCTTCTCCAATATTAGCAAGTTGTGTAAGTTTATTTTTGATTTTATTTACATTTTATATGGCGCAGGTTTCTAATTTTACAAGCACTAGTAAGTTAAAATATATTGTATCTGCTATTGCTGGTGTTGTAATTTTGTTTCAAGTTACAGTTTTTTATTTTATGGCAAAGAAAAAGTCATTGCAAGATGTACTTTTTACATATTTTGAAATATTTTATGTAGGTTTACCATTTGTTTTATTCGCTAGTTTTTCCAATACAGATTTAATTTATTATGTGTTTTTTATTCCAATAGCAACAGACACATCAGCTTATACTGTTGGTAGTCTTTTTGGTAAAAAGAAATTAGCACCGAGCATAAGTCCTAATAAAACTGTTGAGGGAGCTGTTGGTGGTTTACTAGGTGCTGTAATAGTCACTCTTGTTTTGGCTATTTATTTTATAAAGATACCACTTTATCTAGCTGCATTGTTAGGTTTGTTAGGTGGTTTTATGTGTATAATTGGTGATTTATTAGCGTCACTTATAAAGCGATACACTGGGATTAAAGATTTTGGAAATGTTATGCCTGGGCATGGTGGCTTTTTGGATAGGTTAGATTCTATTATCTTTATTATACCATTAGTTTTTGTTATATATATTACTGTGTGGTAGGTGGGTAAATGAAGAAAGTTGCTATACTGGGCAGTACAGGTTCGATTGGTAAAAACGCTGTTGAAATTTGCCAGCATAATAAATTTCAGGTAAGCTATTTAGCCTGTAATAAAAATGTGGCGGAGCTTTATAGACAGATTGAGATATTTAACCCCAAACTTGTATCGGTTGATGATAAAGACAGTTATCTCAAGTTAAGAGAAAAACTGAAAAATAGTGATTTTAAAACTGAATTACTTTTGCAAGGTAAAGACGAGATAGCTGAACATGGCAATTATGACATTTTACTAAATTCTGTGGTTGGTGCAGAAGGTGTCAAGTCGAGTTATCATGCTTTAAATCGTGGCAAAAGGTTAGCACTTGCTAATAAAGAGTCACTAGTTGTTTTTGGGGATAGGTTAATGGAGATAGCGGCTGAAAAAAATGCCGAACTTATTCCAGTAGATAGTGAGCATAGTGCAATCTTTCAGAGTTTAGGTTTTTATAAAAATCGTGATATTAATAAAATAATTTTGACTGCTAGTGGCGGTCCATTTCGTACGAAAACTAAAGATTTTATAACCTTGGCAAAAGCTAGTCAAGCTTTACAGCATCCGAATTGGTCGATGGGTCAAAAAATAAGTATCGATTCAGCTACTCTTATGAATAAAGGCTTAGAAGTCATTGAGGCTATGCATATTTTTGATGTATCAGTTAAGCAGATTGATATTGTGGTGCATCAGGAAAGTATTTTACACTCAGCCGTAAGTTTTGTAGATGGTTCAATTATTGGTCAGTTTGGTATGCCTAGTATGAAACTACCGATTCAATATGCGTTAACTTATCCCAAACGTATGGAGCTTAGCGGTGAGAATTTTGATTTTACTAAAATAGCAAAGTTAAATTTTGAAAAGCCTGATATGCTAAGGTTTCCCTGTCTTAAATTAGCCTTGCAAAGTGCTGAAGTTGGTGGAGTAAAGCCAATAGTGTTAAATGCAGCAAATGAAGTGCTTGTAAAGGCTTACTTAGAAGATAGGATAGGCTTTTATGACATTTCCAATATTTTGGAAAAAGCATTAGAACGTGAATTTAACTATGACCATATGAATTTGCAAGAGGTTATAGAATGTGATAAAGAAGTACGTAAATTTACTTTAGATTATATACAAAAGTTTAGTTAAGGGTTATGGTGATAAAAAATGGGAACTTTATATCAGATATTTGTATTTATAGTAGTGTTTTTGGCGGTAGTGTTCTTTCATGAACTAGGTCATTTTACATTAGCTAAAATGAATGGAATTGGTGTAAAAGAGTTTATGTTAGGTTTTGGACCTAAGATAGCTAAATTTAAAAAAGGAGAAACGCTTTATTCACTTAGGGCTATCCCACTTGGGGGTGCAGTTGTGATGAAAGGTGAGGGTGAAGAAAGTGATGAACCTGATAGTTTTGCGGCTAAGGCAAGGTGGCGAAGACTATCTGTTATGTTTGCTGGTCCTTTTATGAATTTACTCTTTGCTTTAGTTTTGTTTGTGATTATTTTTATCAGTGTTGGGTACCCAACTACCAGCATCGGTAGTGTACTTGACGATAGCCCGGCTTATCATTCAAATTTAATGAAAGGTGATACAATACTATCGGTTAATGATCAGCCGATTAATAGTTGGAATGACTTTGTTAGTGCTGTAAAAAATTCTAAGGCTAGTCCACTAGATTTATCACTTGTAGTTAGTGGTCAGCCGATTAATAATTGGAATGATATTGTTAGTGTTGTAAAAAGTTCAACAAATCGTCCGTTAAGTTTAGCATTGGTAGTTGATAATAAACCAGTTAAAAGTATGGATGATATTGTTGCTATTACAGAAAATTTAAAAGTAAGTCCGTTAAGTCTTAAAATAAAACGTGGTGATAAAATACTACCTGATGTTGTAATCATCCCTAGAATCAGTCAATCTGTACCTGGTAGTTATGAAATTGGGGTAACTTGTCAAAATGAGCCAAGTATTGTTAATCGTGCTATTTATGGTGCGGAAATGTGTGCGGATTTAACAGTTAAAGTAGTTAAGGTGATACCGAAGCTGTTTACAGATAAAGAATTTGTCAAAAAAGTATCTGGACCTATTGGCATCGCAAGTGAAGTTGGTAAAGCGGCTCGTCATGGATTTTTTAATATTGCAATTTTCACAGCTTTTATTTCGATAAACTTGGGTATTATGAACTTGCTACCAATTGTTCCTTTTGATGGTGGTAAAATATTTATATTATTAATTGAATCAATAATTAGGAAACCACTTAATCAAAAAGTTGAAAATGCAATATCATTTACTGGTCTTTTCTTAGTAATGGGGCTTTTTGTTTTTGTAATGTTTAATGATATAGTTAAGTTGGTTTAGTGATGAGAAATAAAACTAAAAAAATAAAAATAGCTGACACCTATATTGGTGGTGATGCACCTGTTAGCATTCAGTCAATGACCAATACAGATACACGTGATGTCAAAGCAACTGTTGAGCAAATAAATCAGCTTGAAGAAGCAGGTTGCGACATTGTTAGGTTAGCAGTCCTTAATCAAGATGCTGCCAATGCAATATCTGAAATAAAAAAACATACTAATTTGCCACTTGTAGCAGATATTCATTTTGATTATCGCTTAGCAATAACTTCTGCTGAAAATGGTATAGATAAGCTTAGGATAAATCCAGGCAATATTGGTTCGGATAAAGGTGTCAAAAAACTGGTAGATGTTTGTAAAGATAGACAGATACCAATCAGAATTGGGGTTAATCAAGGATCGGTTAATAAAAAAATGCTGCTGGAGGCCAAAGGAAACTATACCAAAGCAATGGTGAACTCAGCACTTTATCATATAAATTTACTCGAAACATTAGATTTCACAAATATTATAGTATCAATGAAAAGTTCGTCAGTATTGCGAACTATTAGTGCGTATCGTGAAATAGCTAAATTAATTGATTACCCACTCCACTTAGGTGTAACAGAAACAGGAACAGAAAAAGAGGCTAGTATTAAGTCGGCTATGGGGATAGGTTCACTTTTGGTGGATGGAATTGGTAGTACAATAAGAGTGTCGGTGACTGGAAGTCCGCTTATTGAAATACCAATAGCTAAATCGATACTAAAATATGCTGGTCTTAGAAATGAAGGTCTTGATATTATCTCATGTCCAACTTGTGGTAGAACAAATGGAGATTTACTTAAAATTGTAAATATAGTAAAAGAAAAAACAGCCCATATCAAGACTCCATTGACAGTTGCGATAATGGGTTGTGTTGTAAATGGACCTGGCGAGGCTAAGGAAGCTGATATTGGGATTGCTGGTAGTGGTATGGATTATGTCTTATTTAAAAAAGGAAAACCAATTGGTAAGTACAATGAAGAAGATGTGATAGAAGAACTTGTAAAACATATAACTAAAAAATGTTAGGAGTAGTTGTGGACTTGAATAAAAATATTGAAATAAAATCGATTTTTGACGAAGCTGAAAAAATGATTATTGAAATTAACTGTGATGAGATTTTAAGTGCTCAGGATATTGATGAGCTAATTTTGCAGTACAAAGATTTGTTTGCTAAATCTGTGCAGGATATAGTTATATTGTATCAGGGGAAAAAGTATTTTTATAGTGTTTTAGAAGAATCAAAATCAGCAGCGATAAAGCCACAATTGGAAGAAGTAGCCCCAAAGCCAGTAGAAGTGTCAAGGCCAGTTGAAACTAAACAGACTGAGACTGATAGTAAAAAAACATCGGCTATTCAAAGAAGGATGGAACTTCTTAGAAAAGATATTAAAAATGTTAAGCAAGAAAGTAAGGAAAAAACGAAAGCTAAAAAGATAGAAGTCGATGAAAGGGTTATTTATAGGTCTTTTATCAAAAATGAGTCCAAGGAGATTGACCCTATAAATGATGAAAATAATCAAGTAATCTATGAGGGCTTTGTTTTTTCAATTAATACCATTGTTACTAGGACTGAAACACAAATTGTAAGTTTCTATCTTACTGATAAAAAAAGTGCTATTAAATGTAAGATGTTTGTCAATAAAAAGGACCTTGCTAAGTATAAACCACTCAAAGAAAATACTTATTGCAAGCTTAAAGGCACTGTCAAATATGACACTTATGATGCTGAAAATATTTTAAGCGTTAATGCAGCGTGTTATAGTGAGTATGTGGAAACAAATATCGATAACTACCCTGATAAGCGTGTTGAACTACATATGCATACTAATATGACAGCAATGAGCGGAATTTGCAATATTGATAAAATTGTCGACCGTGCTAAGAAAAACGGACATAAAGCAATAGCGATTACAGATAATTCTGTTATTCAGGCTTATCCAGATGCGATGCGTCACCAATCGGATGACTTTAAGGTTATTTATGGTTTAGAGGCTAATGTAATTGACTATGATAAGAGGGTAGCAAATTTTGATGAAGTTTATGATTTTAATGCTACTTATGTAGTATTTGACCTTGAGACAACTGGTTTTTCACCAATAAATGATAGAATTATTGAAATCGGTGCTGTTAAAATTAGTGATAAGAAAGTCGTGGAAACTTTCTCTAGTTTTGTAAATCCAGAAATGCATATTCCAAAAGGCTCAACTGATGTCTGCGGTATCACCGATGATATGGTTAAAGATGCTGATACTGTTGAGGTTGTACTGCCTAAGTTTATTGATTTTTGTGGTGATGCGATACTACTGGCACATAATGCTGAGTTTGATATGTCATTTGTCCGGGAAAACGTTCGCAGACTTGGTGTGATATATAATCCAGGTTATATGGATACACTAACTTTATCAAGATTAATTTTGACCAATATTAAAAGACATGGTTTGAAATTTGTTTGTCGTGAACTTGGCGTGTCATTAATTAACCACCATAGAGCTTATCAAGATGCTGAGGCAACTGCAAATGCACTAATTAAGCTATATGAAAAACTTGAAGATAAAGGCATTTACGATACTGCACAGTTAAATGAATATGCTGTTGGTAAAGTGCCAGCAAGGGATTATAAAAGTGTTGAAATGACAATCTTGGTGCAAAAACAATCAGCTTTACGAGATTTTTATAAAATGATTTCGACTTCTAATATGGATACTTATCATAATGGAGCGTTACTCAAGCGTAGCGATATCGTTAAGTCACGTGATGGTTTACTAATAGGTTCAGGTGGTGTAAAAGGTGAATTATTTAAGGCAGTTATGAATAAGAGCTCTGAAGATAAATTAATTGAAATTGCTAAATTTTATGACTATCTTGAAATTCAACCTGTTGATTCAGCCCAAAATTTATTTAACGAAAATATGCTGCTTCATAGTAACGAGTATTATTCGATAGTTCGTAAGATTGTTGCACTTGGTGAAAAACTTAATATACCAGTGGTAGCGACAGCTAATCCTTATTTTTTAGATGAAGAAGATGAAATATTAAGGGATATAATTTTAAATAGTACTGTTCCGTTTATTAGACTTAAAAAGAGTGAAAAATTATATTACCGTACAACCAGCGATATGCTTAGGGAATTTGATTATCTGGGTAAAGATAAGTCTAAAGAGGTTGTTATAACTAATACTAATGCAATCAGCGATATGATTGAACTGGTTAAGCCAATTCCTGATGAAACATTTCCACCTTTTATCGAGGGTTCTGATGAAAATCTGAAAAAAATGTGTTATAAAAAAGCACAAGATATTTATGGCGTGGATTTACCACATCAAGTTTCTGACCGTTTGGATAGAGAGCTTACTTCAATTATTAGTAATGGATATGCGGTAATGTATATTATAGCAAGTCAACTTGTTAAGAAGTCAGAAGAAGATGGTTATCTTGTTGGTTCAAGGGGTTCGGTTGGTTCGAGTTTTGCCGCTACTATGTCAGGTATTACGGAAGTTAATCCGTTAGAGCCGCATTATCTATGTCAAAATGGTGATTGCCATTTCGTGACATTTGATACTCCCGAAGGTGTTTATGATGGTTTTGACCTGCCCGATATGGATTGTCCAAAGTGTTCAGCACCATTAACTAGAGAGGGTCATGATATACCGTTTGAAACATTTTTAGGTTTTGACGGTGACAAAGAGCCTGATATTGACCTTAACTTTGCAAGTATTTATCAAGCCAATGCTCATGAATATACTAAGGTATTGTTTGGTGAGGGTCACGTTTTTAAAGCAGGTACGATTTCGACTGTTGCTGGTAAAAAAGCATTTGGTTATGTCAAAAAGTATTTTGAAAGAATTGATAAAACTGTAAGTAATGGTTATTGCTCATATATGGCTAATAATTTAGAGGGGATTAAGGCTACGACAGGACAACATCCAGGTGGTATCATGGTTGTTCCGCAAGATAAAGATATCCATGATTTTACCCCTATTCAGTATCCAGCCAATGATGCTGGTAAAGGTGTAATTACCACGCACTTTGACTATCATTCTATCAGTGGTAAAATACTTAAACTTGATTTACTTGGTCACGAATCGCCTACTACTTTAAAGATTTTGGAACAGCTTACTGGTTTAGATGCACTGCATGTAAGATTTGATGACAAAAAAACGATGGAAGTATTTAGGTCGACCAAAAGTTTAGGCATCAAAGAACAAGATTATGATGAGGAGTCGGGTTCACTAGGTATACCGGAGTTTGGTACGCATTTTGTTAGACAGATGTTAAAGGATACTATGCCGACAACTTTTATTGAGCTTGTTAAAATAGCTGGACTGGCTCACGGTACAGACGTATGGCTTAATAATGCACAGGAGTTGGTTCGTTCGGGTACTTGTACTTTGATGGACGCTATTTGTACTCGTGACGAAATTATGACTTATTTGATAAGAAATGGTCTTGAGAAAAAGGACTCATTTAGCATAATGGAAAAAGTTAGAAAGGGTAAAGGTCTTTCGGCTGAGCATGAACAAATTATGCGTGATAACAATATTCCAAACTGGTATATCGACTCATGTAAAAAAATTAAGTATATGTTCCCGGCAGCTCACTCGGTTGCCTATGTAATGATGTCATTTAGGATAGCGTATTTTAAAGTTTATCATCCATTAGCTTTTTATGCAGCGTATTTTAGTTCGAAGATTTCCGATTTTGATACATACATTATTTCTAAAGGTTTATCTTATGTTGATATGGAACTAAAAAAGTTAAAAGAAGAAAATCAGCAAGACAATAAAGTATATGTTTTAGAGTTGGCTAAGGAGATGCTTTCTAGGGGATATGAATTTAAAAATATTGATTTAAAAACTTCGGAGGCTCATAACTTTACTGTTGTTGAGGGTAAATTACAGATACCGTTTAAGGCGCTCAAAGGTTTTGGAGAAAAAGCCGCTGAAAATGTAGTGGCTAGTCGCGGGAAAAATCCGCTTTATTCGGTTGAAGATTTAAAAAAGATACCAGGTGTCAACAAGAGTTCAATTGAGGCACTTAATGAGCTTGGTGTATTAGATAATATGCCGAAAACTAATCAGTTTTCATTGGATATGTTTTTATAAAATTGTACTAGGTAAATTAGACAAGGAGGAGTTATGAGTAAGAATTTAAAGTCAATTATATTGATAGTTTGTGCGGTTTTGCTGGCAGCACTTTTACCTGTTTATTCGGTTGTTAAAAAAGTTGGTGATACGCCAAGTGAGAATTTTTCTAACGAATTTTATATTAAATCAATTGAACAGCATTTTGCGGGTAAAGCAGAAAATTCTAAAGAAATTAGAACCGCTTCTCTTGTGGTAGGTGATAGTGTTTATAGCTTTAGTTTTTATCAAGGTGAGTTATATGCCGATAAAATTGATAAAAATTTCAAGGTTGTAAAGTCTACTAAGTTGGAGGCAGCAGATAATGTCTGGAATATGTCGGCTCAGTTAAATAGTAATGGAAAGATTGCTTTATATACACGTGGCTCGGGTAATCTTAGGCGTTATTTTTTAGATAAGGATAGTTTGCAAGTGATTGGTGATTCGGTACTAATAGACAAAGATGTAAAGTGTATCGATACTAAGGATGACTATCTATTGGTTGTTAAAGAAGATGCTGTTAGAGTTTATTTGAACGAAAAGCTTGTTTTAGATGAAAAAATAGCGGGTGTTAGTTCTGCTAAATTTGCTTTTGAGGGCGATGAGATAAAAATACTTACAGTAAGAACGATTGATAATGTTAAGAATATAGGTTTGATAAATTATGACGACCAATTACAGAGATATACTTATAAAAATTTTTATACAGAGGGTCTAAACGTAAAAGTAGGTAATATCAAAAGTGTTTTTGTAAAAAATGATGCTATCTATGCTCATACAGTAATCTTTAGTTATTACCATGGCGTTAAGTATACACATATGATAGTATGTAAAATTCAGGATGATCAGTTTAAAACATTGGCAGAAATTAAAAATAGACAAATACAAAGTAATGGATTGATTTATGATGTGGAAAATGATAATGTCAAGATGATATTATTGATGGCAACAAGGTCTGGTGTTGAATATTTTAAATGGGATACATTAACTCAACAACGTGGCGAAAAGCTGACACTGACAATTAATGTAAAAGATGATGTCAAGTTTTTTGATGTTGATGGTTATAAAACATTGTTTTGTTATGGTAGTAAAAATCAAACCAAAGTACCGTTCTTTACCAGCACTAATCCAGAACTTATCGAAAAGTCGAAATATATCGGTTTAGATATTTATGTTAATGCTTTTACTATGTTTTTAAATTCGTTTCTGTTTTCTGTTTTGATATTTGGTTTATTTGCTGTCTGTGTTGTTATTATGTTGATGATGGCTTTAAATTTAATACTTACCAAGTTTACTGATTTGAATTATAAATCAAATATTAGATTTTTAATACTGTCAGTAGTGCCGTTAGTCCTTTCGATATTGGCCTATGGTAAACTTTGTAAAAACACTTATCCAAGAATATATAACATTGATATTTTTGTAAATAACATTTTAATTTTTGCTGTTATAATGCTGATAACTTATGCAATTTCCTATATTTTTGCGGGTTTGAGGTCGTTTGAGGTGGTAAACGATGATGATACTTTTATGTGGATTACTAATTTTTCAATAGCTTTTGTGGTGCTATTTGTTGCTAATTTTTGGCAATATGAATTTTTACAGTCCTTTATTTCGAATATTGTTTAAATCTGTAAGTTAAGTGAAAGGATAAATTAATGAACAAAAAGATTATTTCAATATTATTGCTTGTTTCAGCTGTTTTATTATCTGGTATAATTCCTGCGTATTCGATTATTAAATCAATTACTGCAAGGCCTAATGAAAAGATGTCGCATGAATTTAGGGTTAAACTTGAAAAAAAGATTCCGATTGTAGATGCTAAAACTGAATCTATTGTAGCTGATGATGCGGTTTATACCTTTGAAATGTCTGGAGATAAATTGTATATTCAGAAGTGTAATGATGATTTTGCTGTGACTGATTCAAATAAATTTAATGTAGCAGAAAGTTCTTGGAACTTTGGTGTAACGATAAAAGATGAAAATAAGTTTGTTGTTTATGTACGTTCCAAGTTTCGTGGTAGGCTTTTTAAATATTTAGTCGATAGAGAAACTTTACAGTTAGTCGGTAAGGGGGAAATTATCGATGATGACGTACGTGGTTTTTCAGTAAAAGATGATTATTTATTTGTACATAAGGAAGATAGTGTTAAGCTTTATAAGAATAATGATCTTGTTTTCGTGCAGAATCAGCCACGTGTTATTAGTTCTAAAATTGTCTATGATAAAGATAGTGTTAGTGTAGTGGTGAGTCAACTTTTTGATGGCAAAGGAAGAGTTGGACTTTTTACGTATGATATCAAGACTGGTGATAAAGATTATAAGAGATTATATACTGAGGGCCCAGCAATTCATGTTGGTAGCGTCAAAGATGTTTATAAAGATAATGGTACTATCTATATTTATAATTCTGAAGTGTCGCATAAAGGAGGTCTGCCTCAAACCAATATAATTGTATCCAAAGTTACAGATGGAAATTTCGAAGTAATTTATGAAGATTTAGTTAGGCATATCCAAAATGATGGTATTATTTATGGCGTGGAAAATGGTATACCTAAGATGATAGTTTTAGTATCTGATAGAAATGGTGTTGATTATTATGATTGGAAACCGACTGGACGTGCGGTTGGTGAAAGGTTAACTGTTACGCATGGTGCAAAGTTAGGTATCAAACGCTATACAAGAGCAGATTATACGACTTTGTTTTTCTTTGGTTCAAAAGCGTTAAATATTGTACCAATGTTTGCTAGTGAAAACCCTGTCTTAGTCGAAAAATCGGAAGTGATTGATTTTTCGATATATGTTAACGCTACTGTTATGTATTTAAATGCCTTAATGATTGCACTGATGTTCTTTGGAATACCTATTTTAGCAGTAGTGACAGGGGTTTGTTGTATACTAAACTTTTTAATTAATAAGTTTAGTAAACTAAAAGTTAATTCTTATAAAAAGTTGACAATATTATCGTTAATACCTTTCTTATTAGGCAGTGGCTGGTATCATAATTTAATTACCGATAGCTACACTAAAGTTTGTTTTATAGACGTGCTACAAGCTAATTTATATATATTTATGGTATTTGTTGTAGTTATATATATTATTTCGTATCTATTTGCGAATTTAAGGTCGTTTGAAATCAAAGATGATGATTGTAGTTATCGATGGATTTTTAATTTTGTGTTATGTTTTGTAACACTCTATGTAGCTAACTTTTTGTTATATATATTTTTGAACTCATTTATCTCTAATCTCATATAATGTTGTTAATATTGTTTTAAAAATGTTCATATATAAAAATATCGTATTAGATATGCTTATAGATAGTCGTTAAAATATAAAAAAAACTTATTAATTAATATATTAATGAGCTTAGTTAATATTAATCAAAATACTGGTAAAAATATATCTTAAATAGATTATTTTGTCAGTATTTTTTTGCGTGTTAATTTTATATTAATATATATTTAATATATAGAACAAGGCAGCTAAATTGTATATTAAGAAATCTTATTGAAATTATATCATTTTAGTTATATAATTGATATAAGAATATACATTTTTGTATATCGAGTGGCTTGGAAAGGAGAAAAGTAAAATGCTAATTAATAAAACTAATAAGACTTTTGGTTTAGTATTATGTTTATTAATGTTTGCTATTGTTGCACAAAGCATGACTTTTGCAGATGGACAGCCTGTCGAGAAAGATAAAATATACCAAGTTAAAGACTCTGATGATTTAAGTACCAGTATTACTAATACTTTTAAAACTAGTGATGCTAATTATTATTTTTTAACACAAAAAGATTATCAAAGTGACTATAAAGAAGTTAAGTTTGTTGGTGGTGAACAAATTTATAAAGCTAAAATTGTTAAGCTAGCAAAGGATAAAGGACTAAAATCGTTAAGTAATATCTGGAAGGCTAATAATACTATCTTTGTAGATAAAGGTGAATATATTGATGATACTGAGGTTGGTACTTTTTCTAAAGAAAATTTGTCAATTGTTGGGGTTGATAAATTTCAAAAATCGATTTTTAAAAGAGTGAAAGTAGGTACTGCTACAAATTGTTTTAATATGCGAAAGATGTTTGATTATATACATGGTCATAGTTTTAAGAATCGTGGTATTTATATTGAAAATATTGTGTTTGATGGTGATGGTTACGACCTAGTACCAGCAAGTGATGCTAAAGCCATGATTAGTGTATATGGTGATAAAAAGCCAATTGAGCATACAGATAAAGAAGTGCAAGGTAGTGACGATTTTGTATTAAAGAACTGTGAAATTAAAAATATTGGTAGTACTCTAGCAACCAGTTGTTTTGGTTACAGTAATTATAATAACAATATACCAACTAATGCGGCGTTTCAGGTTGTGTATAGTGAAAAACCTGTATATATAGAGGGACTAACTGTGAAAAATGTTAAAGGTTCTCATTATAAAAATTGGATTGTTCAAGCTAGTGCTTGTAAAAATGTTTATATCAAAAATATTAATATTATCGATTATTCTACGAGCGAAAATTCTAAAGGGTTAAAAGTTGTTCATCCAAATAATTATAGTGATAAATCGTTAGTACCTATTTCAGAAGTTGGCGTGACAATTATTGAAGATGAAAAGTGTCCAAGTAGTATATTATCTGGTTTTATTCAAGTTGGTGATTATCGTTATGATAATGTTAAAGTGCCTAGTGGATATAAATATGTTCAGTATTATAATCGTCCTATGAAGAAAAAATTTGGAGCTTATCGTGTTTATAAATCTTATAGTAAAACTGACTCAAGTTTAGATGGGCGAATCATGCCAGCAGCATTGTTTGATAGAGTTGAAAATTATTGGATAGTTGATGAAAACAGGGTGAGAGGTAAAAAAGGAAATATTAATTCAATTACTTCACAGCTATCTCATATCTCAAAAGTACGAAAGTATATGAAGTTAAATTTAGGTAACAATGGAAAAATTCCTCCATTTAATGTTAAATTAATTGTCAAAGACAAAATTGACAGTTTTAGTATTCCATCGTTTACATGGAATGAAGACATCAACATTGTAGCTGTCGAAAGTGAAAGTGTTGATGCGACCGAGGCAAAAAAAGCCATTGATGCTGCTGATGATTTTGAGATTAAGTATAACGGCAATAAAAATGTAAAGTTATATAATTTTAAAATCAAGTAGACAGCAGAAGTGCCTAGTGGATAAAGATAACCTGTTTTATCCACTGGGCATTTTATTTTGAATAAAATATTTTATAATAATTAGCACATTTTACGAACTACTATTCAACAGTTTTAGGATTTACGTAAACTGTTTTGTAGTTGACATAAATTACACTGCCGGCTCTAGCACTTTTGGGTTTTGATACATTTTTTATTTCTGTATAGTCAACAGGAACATTTTCTGAGAAACGAGCTTTCGAATAATAAGCACATAACTCTGCGGCGAAGATTAAATCTTCGTTTTTAATTTGTTCTCTAGTGGCTGAAATTACAACATGAGCACTATGGATTTCTTTAGTGTGTAGCCAGATGTGATTTTTCTTAGATAGTTTAAGACTAAGTTCGTCATTTTGGATATTGTTACGTCCTACTCTAACAGTAAAACCATTTGGACTGACAAATTCCCGTGTGCCAAGTTTTTTTGCCTTTTTCTCTCTTTTCTTGCCTGTTTTATTTTTCAAAAAGTTTTCAGAAGTTAGTTCATCTTTGATTTCCTTAATTTCTTGGTAACTTTCGACTTGCTCTAGTAGAAAAATAACTCTATTTAGATAATTTAGTTCTTCGTTAGCTATTTCAATCTGTTCTTGGGCTAAAGTCAGTGTTCCTTTTGCTTTCTGATATTTTTTGTAGTAAAAATCTGAATTTTCAGCAGGACTTTTATTTATTTTAAGTTCAATTTCAATATCTTTATTCTCATAGTAGTCGTAGACTGTTACTTTTTTGTCGCCTTTGTTAAATGTGTGTTTGTAAGCTAGTAGTAGTTCACCAAATCTGTTATATGTTTCTAAATTTTTAGCGTCGTTAATATCGTTTTCTAATTTTTTTATCTTGGTTTTAATTTTCTTTTGGATATTTTCGATATGTTTTTTTAAGTCGGTTGTTTCTCTTTTAAGGAGATTGGTATTTATTTTATTGGAGTAGTATTCCAATGTGCTTTGGTTAAAATCAGTGTCACTATCTACCAAAAATTCGTCAAGATGTGTTAGTTTAATTGATGACAATTCATTTTTTTTATGTTCGTAATGATAACAAATATGCTCGTCTGTTTTTTCGATTGTAATTAATTTGTCGTATAGTAAAGTTAAGTCATCTTGTGTTAGATTATTGCTATCAAAATCAGCCAAAACACTGTTTGTTATTGAAGGGCTAAAACCACTATAAGTAGTGTAGAGATGTTTAGATATATTTTGTTCATTCTTGATGTTATCCATAAATTCTGTACAGGTAACGCTGGAAATTTTGGGTTTAATAATATCATCGTATGAATATGTTAAACCGTTTTGCATAGGACGTTTACTCATGAATGGACTGACCGTTTTGATACATTCTATTACTTTGTTTTCATTATCTATCAGTATGATGTTGGAGTGGCGACCCATGATTTCAACCATCAGTCGTTTTTCGGATTCATCGCCAAGCTCATCTCTGGTAAGAAAGCTAAGTTCGATAATTCTGTCGATTGAAATTTGAGTTACCTTTTGAAGAATTGCAGAGTTTAAATGCTTGCGGAGTAGCATGGTAAACATTGGTGGTTCTTCCGGTCTTAGCATCTTTTCGTTTGTTAAATAAATTCTTGGATTATCTGAAGATGCGTTGATGTATAAAAATTCTTTTTTGAGTTTTGAAAATGACATAATTATTTCATGCTTACCAGTTTGGTATATTTTCTCTACTCTACGATTTTTCAACTTTTCGTTGAGTTCTTTCGTTAATTCTTTTAAAAAAAATCCGTCAAAAGCCATTTTTTTTCCTTTTCTATTTTAATATTTATCTTTATATGCTATAATGTAAAGATGAAAAAACTGTGTAGAACAGATTGTACATAAAAATATTTAGAAACCTTAGTAACTGTGCAGGATTCTGATATTTTTAGCTAAGCAGTCTGCGTACATATAAGTTTATACTTAAATGGTTTAAATATCAAGCATTTTTTATCTTGGCTTTGTTATTCCGAAACTATTGATTGTATTGAACTTTAGTGTAGAGTTATGTTTTTTTACAAATAAAATTGAAAAGTTTCGTTAAGGAGAAGTACATGAAAAAGAGGGGAAATTTGATTGTCGTTTCTGGCCCTTCAGGGGTTGGCAAAGGCAGTATTACAGATATAGTAAGAGCAAAGGATTCTAAAATTGCATTTTCAGTATCTGCCACAACGAGATGTCCGCGAGCAGGAGAAGTTGATGGAGCTCATTATTATTTTATGAAAAAAGAAAAATTTCTTCAGATGACCGAAGAAGGTAAATTTTTAGAATACAATGAGCATTTTGGTAATTATTATGGTACTTTGAAATCAGAAGTAGATAAATTTATAGAAATGGGTAAGGACGTAATCTTAGACATTGAAGTTATGGGAGCTTTAAAACTCAAGCAAAGTAATGTTCCTGCGATTTTTGTCTTTATACTACCACCTAGTATAAGTGAATTAAAAAAACGAATTATGTCACGCGGAACGGAAGATGAAAAAATGATGATTAAACGTGTTGATAGGTCTTTAATGGAACTTAATCATGTTGATTATTATGATTATTATGTTATTAATGAAAATTTAGAAAAATCGGCGAACGATTTATTGAATATTATAAAAGCGGGTAGGCAAAGAGTTGAACCTGATATTACAAATCTTATAAGTAGTATCATCAAAAAGTAGTATAGGTAGAAATTAGGAGGAAATATGATTAAACCATCAATAGACGAAATGTTAGAAATTAGTGGTAGTAGATATACTTTGATAGTTGCTACTGCGAAAAGAGCTAGAGCTATATTAAATGCTAACAAAGAAAGTGCATCGGGTACACTTTGTGAGATTGACACAAGTATCGATGAATTAGAAAAACCTGTCACTAGAGCTGTAAAAGATATTTATAATGGTAAGTTTGAAATAGTGACAAATAACGATGAAACTGAAAGCGAGACGGTAGAAGAATAATGTTAAAAGGTAAAAATGTACTTGTTGGTGTAACAGGCGGTATAGCAGCGTATAAAGCTCTTGATGTTGTAAGTAAACTTAAAAAGTTAAATGCTAATGTAGACGTTATCATGACGGAAAACGCTACTAAGTTTGTGTGTCCGCTTAGTTTTAGTGCACTTACAAATGGCGAAGTAGCTGTTGATACCTTTGACGAAATTAAAGATAATGAGATAAAACATATTTCTTTGGCAAAAAAAGCCGATGTATTTTTAATCGTACCTGCTACTGCTAATGTAATTGCCAAGATAGCAAATGGTATTGCTGATGATATGCTAACTAGTACACTATTAGCTTTTAATAAAAAGACTATAATCGCACCTGCTATGAATACTGTAATGTATGAAAATATTGCAACTAAGTCAAATATTAAACTTCTTTTAGCGAGAGGTTTTTTGTTTGTAGAACCACAAACGGGACAACTAGCTTGTGGTGATATCGGTAGTGGGAAACTGGCAGATGTTGAAAATATCATTGATTTTGTAGTAGATGTTTTGCGAGCAAAACAAGATTTATTAGGTAAAAAAGTCTTGATTACAGCAGGGGCGACTAGAGAAAAGTTAGACCCTGTAAGGTATTTGACTAATCCATCAACCGGTAAAATGGGTTATTATCTTGCACGCATTTTAACCGAGCGTGGGGCTGAAGTTGTTCTAATTTCAGGGATAACACATATTGAAAAAGAAAACGTCAGTAAATTCATTTCAGTTGGTTCAGCAAGCGAGATGAATCAAGCTGTGATGGATAATGTCAAGGACTGTGATATTGCGATATTTTCAGCGGCAGTTGCTGATTATCGTCCTGAATTTTGTAGGGAAAACAAAATCAAAAAAACTGGAGATGATTTAGTTGTGAATTTTGTACGTAACCCCGATATTGCAAAATCAGTAAATGAACTAGGTCTTGATATCATCAAAGTTGGCTTTGCTGCTGAAACGGAAAATGTTGTTCAAAATGCTAGAGAAAAGTTAAATAAAAAGGGCTTTAACTTTGTTGTAGCCAACAATATATTAAGTGCTGGAGCTGGTTTTGGTAGTGAAACTAATATTGTTTCAATAATCGATAAAGACACTGTGACAAATTATGAAATCATGTCAAAAGTTAAACTTGCTAGTGTAATTGCTGACAAAATAGTTGAAATTTACGAAAGATAAAGAAATGTATGTTAATCTGATAGTGGATAAAAGTTCCAAAAAATTAGACAAAACTTTTTCGTATAGCGTACCTAGTACCATGATAAATAGTATTGAAGTGGGTGATAGAGTTGTTGTTCCTTTTGGTAGGGGGGATAATTTTATTGAGGCTTTAGTCTATGAAATTTGTTATGATGAGCCAGAATTTAAGTTAAAAGATATAACTGCTGTTTTAGATAAAAAATATTCATTTACTAAAACTCAAGTAGCACTTTTAAAGTATTTAAGGATACTTTATGGTTCTTCTTATCAAAAAGCTTATTCAACTATTTTACCAAGTGTTCAAACACTTGATATAAAAACTAGTTATGTTGTGCTTGACAACTTATTTAATTTTCAGATTTATGATAAGGTTAAAGAACGAGATTTAAAAAAACTACTTAAAAAAAATCAAATTAATGATTTAATAAAAGAAAATAAGTTAGAAAAAAAGTTAGATTTTAGTTTAAAAATAAAGGAAAAGTTAACAGAATACATAAGTCCTAATTTCGATGATATAGCCTTAGTATTACAAGATGTGCCAGCTAAAAACGTTAAAGTTATTAGGATATTAAAACATGTACATTCCTTAAAAAAGATAGAACTTTCTGAATTAAAGCGTTCAGCAAATTGTACGGCAAGAGATATTGATAATCTAATACAAAAAAAATATTTAGTAAAAACTGGTATTGAAAAAGAAACCAATCTATTAGATTATGATATTAAACCTACTGGCAAGTTAAGTTCAAAAACGTTCAAACTTACAGACGAACAGCAAGAAGTTTTAAAAAAGTATGATGATCTAAAAAAACAGTCTAAACCTTTTAGAGCAGTTCTTAATGGTGTTACTGGCTCAGGCAAAACCTTAGTTTATATAGAAATGGCTAAAAAAGCTATTGAGCGTGGTCAGCAAGTATTGATACTAGTACCTGAGATTGCGCTTACACCACAACTTATTTTTAAAATTTCTGCTAGTTTAACACAAAAAATTGCGGTATTACATACCCACATTTCTAATGCTAATAAAGCTATTGAATATAAAGACATTAAGAGTGGCAAAGCTAATGTGGTAGTTGGGGCACGTAGTGCGATGTTTGCACCTTTTAAAAATTTAGGACTTATAGTGGTAGATGAGGCACATGAAACTAGCTATAAGTCGGATTTTACGCCCCGCTATGATTCGATCGAACTTTTGATGAAATTAAGTGAAGATTACGCTATCGACCTTGTTATTGGTTCAGCTACCAGTAAACTTGAACATATAGTCAAAGCTAAAAATAGTTCGTATTTGCGACTTCATATGAAAAAACGGGTGGGGGTTGCTAAAATACCTAAAATTGAGATAGTTGATATGGTGCATAGTAAAATGAAACTTGGTGATATTACGGAGACTATGTACAAGAGGCTTGATGAAACTTTTCAAAAAAATGAAAGAGCTATTATCCTACATAATAGGAAAGGATATTCAGCTTATAGGCAGTGTAAATCCTGTCGTAATGTTGAAAAGTGTATAAATTGCGATGTCGCTTTAACTATCGAAAATAAAAAAGGTAAGGCTGTATGTAAGTATTGTATGTATAAAATTGAGCGGTATGATAGTTGTAGTGTTTGCAGAGGAGAACTTTTTGATGTAAATCCTGCCGTTCGTTCGGTGTTAGAAGATTTACAGACCTTGTTTAAAGATCGAGTATTTGTTGCCGTGGATAGTCTTGTTACGGCAAATACTAAAAAATATAAGCAGATTTTAGATGATTTTGAAAACGGTAAGATTTCAGCTCTAGTCGGCACGCAGGTGATAGCTAAAGGACTTGATTTTAAAGATGTTACTTTAGCGTGCGTTCTTCGAGCTGATATGCTGTTTAATTCGCCTGATTTTACAGCAGCGGAAAAAGCATTTTCATTGATATATCAGTTAATTGGTAGGGCGGGTCGACACCAAAAAACTGGACTTGCACTAGTGCAGACTATGGATGTCGAGAATAGGACACTTAAATATTTAAGTTCTTATGACTATTATTCTTTCATTTCGGAAGAAAATGTTATTCGAAAAGCTACTGGTTTTCCACCCTATTCGCGGCTGTATTCGATAAGGTTTGCTGCTGAAACTGATACGCTTTGTTTTAGTCAGGCAAATAGATGTTTTGAGTTTATTAACAGACTTTTTACAGAGAAAAATATGAAGATAATGATATATAAACCTAGGGCAGAATATTATTCTAGGATAAAAAACAAATATAATTATTATCTTCTTATTAAAAACACTGGAGAGAGTCATCAAAAAATCGTCAAGATATTACACAATATTTTAGTGATAAATAAGTATAATGTCGTTGATGAAAGAGTAAACGTAGCACTTGATTTTTCGCCTACAACTTTATAGAGGGCGAAAAGTAGATAATTAAGTTTAGAGTATTGGCAAAGAAGGCAAGTATTCTAATTGATGTTATGTAGTATAATGAAAGGATGTTATTATGGCATTAAGAAATATAAGAATCAAAGATGTAGACGATTGTCTAAGAAAAAGGTCAAGGGAGATTACAAAGTTTGATGATAAGTTATTAGAACTTATTGAAGATATGAAAGAGACTATGTATAAGGAAGATGGAGTTGGTCTTGCCGCAGTACAGGTTGGTATCTTAAAAAGACTATTTGTAATCGATATTTTTGATGGTCATGGACCAAGGGTATTTATTAACCCTGATGTTACACATCGTGAAGGTAGCCAGATAGGTGTTGAAGGTTGTCTAAGTATCCCAGAACAGATGGGGATAGTTGAAAGACCACAAAAGGTTATAGTTAAGTACACTGATGAGAACTTTGAGCCAGCAGAACTTGTTGCAGAAGATTTCTTAGCAAGAGCGGTTTGTCACGAATTTGACCATATCAATGGTAGACTTTATATTGATATTGCATCTAAGATGAATCCTACACAAGAAGAATTTGATAAGTATATCTCAGAACACGAGAAAAAGATACAAACAATTGTTTAATAAGGGGTAATATGAAAATTTTATTTATGGGAACACCTGATTATGCGGATTATATATTAAAAGGCTTAATCAAAACACATGATGTTACGGCGGTAGTAACAAGAGTTGATAAGAGAAGTGGTAGAGGGAAAAAAGTAAAATTCCCACCTGTGAAAGAGACTGCTTTAGCAAACGATATACCTGTATATCAATTTGAAAAGTTAGGTGATGAATTTGAAGAAGTTATAAAACTGCACAAGCCTGATGTAGCGGTTGTAGTTGCTTATGGTAAGATAATACCTAAGAAATATTTAGAGCTTACCAAATATGGTTTTATAAATGTACATGCCTCAATTTTACCAAATCTTAGAGGTGCTGCACCAATTCATTATGCTATTTTGGAAGGTTTAGCAGAAACAGGTGTTTCCATAATGAAAATGAATGAAGGACTGGATACTGGTGATGTCTATAAAATTAGTAAGCTTACCATAACTGATGATATGACTACCGGAGTGCTTCATGATAGGCTTATGGAGCTGGGACTTAAAACTCTCGAAGAAGTTTTAAGTGCTGACGATTTAAATGACTTGACATTAACGCCACAGCCAGTAGATGGTACTTATGCACACAAAATTACTAAAGAAATGGCTTTAATTGACTGGAATAGTACCAAAAGGGAAATTTCATTGTTAGTAAGGGGTTTATGTCCATATCCTGCTGCATATACTTATTTAGATGAAAAAAGACTTAAAATTTTTGAAATTTTAGATTATTCATCAGATATCCATGAAGTAGGAAAAATTGTCAAAATAGAAAAAGATGGTTTTGTAGTATCTTGTAAGGACGGTCTTTTGAAAGTTACCGAGCTGCAATTAACAGGAAAAAAACGGATGAGGACAGCAGATTTTTTAAGAGGTTATGATTTGCAAGAAGGAAGTATTTTATGTTAAAAGATACTGTTTCTTACATAACCAAGAATGTCTATGACGTAATGTATAATGGTGCATATTCATCAATAATTTCAGATAGATTAGCAAGAAATAAAGAGTTGACCAGTGCTGAAAAATCTTATATTGCTACTGTTAGTACAGGAGTTGTTGAAAACTGGCTTAGACTGGAATATTATCTAAATAAATTATCTAAAAAAAAGCCTAAAAAAGAAATTGCGGTACTTATAATATGTGCATTATATGAGCTTGAATTTATGCAAGACAATAAGGACTATCTTACAGTTAATAAATATGTCGAATATGCTAAAAAGAATTATCCACATGCTAAAAATTTTGTAAATGCCTTACTTAGAAATTTTTTAAGAGCGGAAAATTTATTAGTTGATGATGGTAGCGATAGCTATTTATCAATATATTATTCTCATCCTTTGGAATTAATAAATATTTTAAAGCAAAGTTATAGTCGAGATGAGCTTATAAAAATACTTATTAGTAATCAAAAAAAGGCGAAAATTTATTTTAGAGTAAATAAAATGAAAACAACTCGTGATGAATTAGTTGAAATTTTACTTAGTGAAGGTTTCGTTGTCCAAAAAGTTGACATATGTGACAATGCTCTTTTAGTAACTAAGATGCCACCTAATATCACGACTTTACCTTCGTTTAGAAATGGTCTTTATTACATACAAGATATATCTTCTATCATGCTTATCAATGCGGTTGATGTAAAAGGTGATGAAAGAGTTCTAGATGTAGCAGCGGCTCCAGGTGGTAAGTCTCTTGGTGTTTATGAGAAACTTACAACAGGGAGCATAATTTCTGAAGATATTTATGAAAAAAAATTGAACAGAGTTAAAGAAAATTCAATAAGACTGGGTGCTGACATTAAAGTCAACCTAAACGATGCTAGCGTTTTTAAACCTGAGTATAATCAAAGGTTTGACATAGTTTTAGCCGATGTTCCATGTAGTGGTCTTGGTATCGTTTGTAAAAAACCTGAAATAAAATACAGAAAAATTTCTCAAAGTGTAAAAAGTGTGGTACAATTACAAAGACAGATAGTGAGTAATGTTTCACGTTACGTGAAACCAGGTGGATATATGTACTATTCGACTTGTACTATAAATCCAGAAGAAAATGAAAATATAGTTAACAATTTTTTAAAAGAAAATACAAATTTTGAAATCGAAGTAGTTAAAACCTGTGGAATTTCAGGAGACCCATATATTAGATTATTACAGAGTAATGGATTTTCAGACGGTTTTTTTATAGCTAAATTAAAGCGAAAGTAGGTATGGAGGAATTATGGATTACGCATTCTTGTCCGACATAGGTAAGTCTAGGATGAATAACGAAGACTGCATTGTTATAGATGATTCGATATCACTATTTATAATATCAGACGGCATGGGTGGGGCTAATGCTGGCGAATATGCTTCTGTGGAGGCATGTGATGTCATAAAAAAATACATTTATAAAAATATGCAGTATGGACAGGAAGAGATATATTACAATAAAATAACTACTGATGCTATTAAAAAGGCAAATGAAACAGTGTATAAAATATCAATTACTGATAAAAGTAAAAAAGGTATGGGATGCACAATTTTAGTTTTTCTAATTGTAGATGATAAGTGTTACATACAACATGTTGGTGATACGAGAGCGTACTTACTAAGGGATAGTAAGGGGCTTCATTTAACCACTGATCATACGTTAGTGCAAAAAATGGTAGATGATGAAATCATCAGTATGGATGAGGCTAAAAATCATGAACTTAAACATGTGCTTACGCAATCAATTGGGCTGTCAACAGCACCAGATGTTGCGGTTAAGAATTTAAGTATTCAGGAGGGCGACATATTCTTACTTTGCACTGACGGTTTACATGACCACGTAGAGGAAGAGTTTATAATAGATACAGTTTTGAATAATGCACCTCAGAAAGCTGTTGAAAAACTAATAAAAAAAGCAAATCAGAATGGAGGTAGGGATAACTGCAGCGCTATTGTAATTAAGCTGTAAAATTGTTATGGATAAGATTATTGACAATAGGTACAAATTAATAGAAGTTATTGGCGAAGGTGGCATGAATGAAGTTTATAAAGCTGAAGACCTTGAGACCAAAGAACTTGTGGCTGTAAAAATATTAAGGCCTGAATTTAGAAAAGATGAAGATGTGGTTAAAAAGTTTCACGTTGAAGCTGAGGCTGTTCAAAAGCTTAATAATCCTAACATTGTAAAGGTGTTGAATGTTGGTAATGAGGGCGATGTTCATTACATAGTTATGGAACTTTTAACTTCAAGAACTTTGAAAGATTATATTACTGAAAGTGATGTTTACTTTAGAAATGATGAAATTATTGATTTAGCATTACAGATTTTGCGTGCAATCAAAGAGGCACACGACAATGGTATAATTCATCGTGATATTAAACCACAAAATATACTAATGACAGAGGGTGGTAGCCTTAAAGTGTCAGATTTTGGTATAGCGAGTGTCAAAAAAACAGGTACTATTACCAGTGGAAAAGAGGCAATCGGCTCGGTGCATTACGCATCACCTGAGCAATCAAGAGGTTGTATATTGGATAAAAGGACTGATATATATTCTTTTGGTATTTTGCTTTATGAAATCGCAACAGGACGTGTACCATTTGAGGGTGATACTGCAATAGCAATTGCTATCAAGCATTCTAAAGGTGCGATAGTTAAACCATGCTATATAAATATGAGTCTTAATCCAAGTATCCAAAAAATAATTATGAGGTGTATCGCTCGTACACCTGCTTTAAGATTTGAAAATGTTGATGAAATAATTAATGTTTTAGATGTTTTAAAAGGTGCACCTGATGATGAGATAGAGGGTGAACTTGCAAAAACATTGGAAATACCAAATGAAACTATCAATATGGAGGGTTTTAAAGAACTAATTGATGAAGTTGATATGGAGCTTGAAGTTGATGAAAGAGATAATTTAGACGTCAAGATAAATGAGCAAGTTGAAGAGAAACCAGCGGTACTTCCAATTATTTTAACAGCTTTAGGCGGTGTAGTAGTGGCTGCTTTATTATTGACTTTTACTTATGTGCACTTTTTTGGTAATAATACCGCTGTACCTGCTAAAAAGATAGTTGAAAGTAAGCCAACTAATATGATTGATATAAAGGGCTTAACGATAACTGAGGCAACAGAAAAACTAAAAGAAACTAGTGTAACTATAAATAAAACAGGTGAAGAGTTTGATGTAAACTACGAAAAGGGACAGATAATATCTTATACACCTGATAAAGGTGCACTTTTAAAGTCAGGTAGTGTTATATCGGTTGTTGTTAGTAAAGGCTATGAAACGGTTGTTGTGCCAGAATTATCAGCTAAGAATGTTATAGCTGCTAATACTCTAGCTCATAACGCTAATTTAGAAGTAAAAATTCACAATGAATATAGCAAGGTTAAACCAGATAATGTAATACGCCAAGAGCCAGCTGCTGGTCAAACTGTCAAAAAGGGCACAGTAGTTAATCTTTTTGTGAGTATAGGTGAAAATGCCAATATTCAGATAATGCCTGATTTAAAAGGTGTGAAAAAAGATGATGCTCTTAAAACGATTGCTAGCAAAAAATTAAAAGTTGGTTTAATTTCA
>PDWI01001589.1_pt1 | contig 36330 bp, 37 predicted proteins | sample 1430891 | NCBI WGS metagenome assembly PDWI01 (sample SAMN01162508, study PRJNA174530) | Oral metagenome, whole genome shotgun sequencing project. | biome: Marine environment; feature: Marine mammal; material: Swab sample of the gingival sulcus; isolation source: swab sample of gingival sulcus... | reverse complement strand
CGTGCTCGACTGCGAGACGGCGGAAGAAGCCGTTGAAATCGTCAAAAAAGAAACCGTGCATCTGATACTGCTAGACTGGATGCTGCCCAAAATGAGCGGCGTTGATTTTGCCAAGTGGATACGCAACGATGACAAACTCTCTAAACTCCCGATTATCATGATTACCGCCAAAGCCGAAGAGGACGATAAACTCGACGGCTTTGATGCGGGCATTGACGACTATATCAGCAAGCCGTTCTCCTTAAAAGAAATGCTGGCTCGCATTCAATCGTTGTTGCGCCGCAGTCAAGACAGCTTTGAAAATCAAGATGTGATTTGCCTGTCGGGTATCACTTTGGATAAGGAAAGCCACCTCGTTTACGCCGATAACGACAGTGAAATCCATTTAGGGCCGACCGAATTTAAATTGTTGCAATTTCTGATGCACAACCCCAATCGGGTGTATTCTCGCGAACAGTTGTTAGACAATGTCTGGGGCGTGGGTGTGTATGTCGATGAGCGCACGGTCGATGTCCACATCAGGCGGTTGCGAAAGGCGTTGAGCCAACACGCATTAGACACGGTTATTCGCACCGTTCGCGGCAGTGGTTATAGCTTTGTTAAAACGCGTGGTGACGATGAATAATTCACCGTGGCGCACTGAATGGTTTCGGCTTATCGGCGCGCTGGCGTGTGCTGTGGCTTTGCAAAGCATGATGGGCAACTGGCTATTGCCGCTGATTATTGTATTTGCTGGTTATATCACGTTTTTTGGCTGGCAATTGCGTCAGGTTTTACGCTGGTTAAAACGCGATATGTCGGCCGACTTAATGCCTAATAGTCGTGGGATTATCGGCCATTTGGTGCGACACATTTATCGCCACAACCGCGCAATAGAAAAAACGCCACAACCGCGCAATAGAAAAAAACCACAGCCAGCAACAAAAGACCATTCAAACCTTTACCGATATTATCTCCGCCATTCCCAGTGCGACGGTGATATTGGGCAGTAACAATGAAATCGAATGGGCGAACTACCCCGCGCTATTGTTGCTGGGGATTGATGCCCAAAAAGACGTGGGAAATAAGATTCATTCACTAATTCGCCAAGCTAAATTCGCCAAGCAAATCAGCAAAGAGGGCAACATCGCCTTTGAAATGGTGTCGCCCGTCGACAAAGAAATCACCTTGTTTGTACAGCTGGCCGAATACGCGGCGCAAAAGCGCTTGTTGCTGGCGCACAATATTTCTGCCAATATCGACAGCCAGCGTTCTCGCAAGACGTTTATTGCCAACGCCTCGCACGAATTGCGAACGCCGTTGACTGTGGTTGCCGGCTATTTGGAATTTATGCAACATGCCCCCGATTTACCCGAGACGCTGGCTATGCCGGTTAATAGAGCCTTGGAACAATCGGAAAATATGCGCATTTTAATCGAGGACTTGTTGACGCTTTCGCGACTCGAAGACAAAGCCTTATCCCCGAAAAGCATCAGTAAAATTGATGTGCAAAAACACTTGGCGGGCATTTTGCAATCGCTGAAAGACAGCGGCAAATTGCAACATCATTCAATCACCACTGAGATTAAAGCGGGTATTGAGGTCGATAGTCAAGCCGATATTGAAGAGAATGTTAAAACCGATACAGAAAGTTTGTATCTCGAAGCTTCAGAAAAAGAATTAGATAGCGTGTGTTATAATTTTATCAACAACGCCATTAAATACTCCGAGCCGGATACAGAAATTCACATCGTCTGGGAAAAAATCAACGACAAACAGCTCAAGTTTTCCGTCACCGATAACGGCATCGGCATTGCCCCAGAGCATATCGCCCACCTCACCGAGCGTTTTTACCGCGTCGACAGCGGCCGCTCGCGGCGCGTTGGTGGCACGGGACTGGGGCTGTCGATTGCCAAACACATCGCCGAACGCCACCACGGACACATAGAAATTCATTCGCACCTAGGCGAAGGCTCGACGTTTTCCGTGATATTGCCGATACGGTATGCGCGTCGCAATCCGTTGCTTTTGCGTTAGGGATTGCTTTGTTTTTGACTGGTTATACTGTTCCTAAAATATCCCGTTCGTTACTTTGTAGAGGCAGGGCGCGCCCTGCCTCTACGTTTGTCAGCTTTAGAACTACAGCGAAATCGTTTAGCTTTTGATACAAGGCGCGCCGGTGAAGACAGTATTGCAATACGGCGAGACGGCGCAACGCCGTATCAAAAGTTAAACGATTCGACTGTAATCCACCATCGGCAAATTTAAACCATATTCCTTAGCCGTCTTAATCGCCAATTCATAGCCGGCATCGGCGTGACGCATCACCCCTGAGCCGCAGTCATTGACCAAGACGCGAGCGAGACGTTTTTCAGCAGCATCCGTGCCATCGGCAACGATAACCATACCCGAATGTTGCGAATAGCCCATGCCGACACCGCCGCCGTGGTGTAGCGATACCCACGTCGCGCCACCGGCGACATTGAGCATACCGTTCAGTAGCGCCCAATCCGATACCGCATCGGTGCCGTCTTGCATACCTTCGGTTTCACGGTTGGGGCTAGCGACTGAGCCGGTGTCTAAGTGGTCGCGGCCGATAACGATTGGGCCTTTTAGCTCGCCATTTTTAACCATTTCGTTGAATGCTAAGCCGGCTTTGTCGCGCTCGCCCAAGCCCAACCAACAGATGCGTGCCGGTAGGCCTTGGAATTGAATTCGGTCTCTCGCCATATCTAACCAACGGTGAACGTGGGTATTTTCGGGGAATAGCTCCTTGATTTTGGCGTCGGTTTTGTAAATGTCTTCGGGGTCGCCGGACAGCGCCACCCAACGGAATGGGCCTTTGCCTTGGCAGAACAACGGGCGAATATAGGCCGGCACAAAACCGGGGAAGTCAAAGGCATTTTGCACACCCTCGTCAAATGCCACTTGGCGAATGTTATTGCCGTAATCGGTGGCCGGCACGCCCATTTGTTGCAAGTCGAGCATGGCTTGTACGTGCACGGCACAGGATTTGGCGGCGTCGCTTTGCAATTTTTCGTGTTGGGCGCTGTCTTCTTGAGCGGCTTTCCACTGCTCGACTGTCCAGCCGCTAGGCAAGTAGCCGTTGATTAAATCGTGCGCCGAAGTTTGGTCGGTGACTAAATCGGGTTTGATGTCGCCGGCTTGGGCGCGCTTGACAATCTCGGGCAGAATGTCGGCGGCGTTGCCGAGTAGGGCGATTGACACCGCTTCGCCTTTTTCGGTGTGTTCTTTGATGAGCTGATAGGCGTGGTCGAGGCTGTCGGCCTGCTTATCGACATAGCCGGTTCGCAAGCGGAAATCGATGCTGGTTTGCTGACATTCGATGTTCAGCGACACCGCGCCGGCAAAAGTCGCCGCCAACGGTTGAGCACCACCCATGCCGCCCAGTCCAGCGGTTAAAATCCAACGGCCTTTCCAACTGCCGTTGTAGTGTTGGCGGCCGGCCTCGGCAAAGGTTTCGTAAGTGCCTTGCACGATGCCTTGGGTGCCGATGTAAATCCAGCTACCGGCGGTCATTTGGCCGTACATAAACAGGTCTTTGCGGTCAAGTTCGTTAAAGTGCGCCCAAGTCGCCCATTTGGGTACGAGGTTAGAGTTGGCAATCAACACGCGTGGCGCATCGCTGTGAGTTTGGAAAACGCCAACCGGCTTGCCCGACTGTACCAACAAAGTTTGGTCGTTTTCGAGTTCTTTAAGGCTGGCTAAAATTTGGTCGTAGCATTCCCAGTTTCTAGCGGCGCGGCCGATGCCACCGTAAACCACAAGGCTTTTCGGGTTTTCGGCGACATCGGGGTGCAAGTTGTTTTGTAACATGCGAAACGGCGCTTCGGTAAGCCAACTTTTACAGCTAAGTTCTGTGCCGATAGGGGATTTGACCGTGCGGTCAGCGGTGCGAGTGAAAGTTTTTGTTGATTGTGTCATGGTATTGCTCCTTGATTTTATCCATAAAGGTAATTTGTATAGACAAATATATCGCATCGTATTCAACAATGCAACTATTTGTTAACGCCTCGGCGATAAGTGTCGTCCGACGGTGTCGCTGTTTGGGTCGTAGCGATGCGTCAATTGATCTATTTGAAGCCTTTGTGAATTTCAGCGCTGGCGTTGCGCCCCAACCACATTGGCCATGCGATTAATGACGGTTTGCCTTACCAGTCGGCACAAAATAGTGGACAAAAAATTCACTGATGAAGACATTGGGTGATACAATACCGCGCATTATTTTTACTATTTTTGCATCGTTTTATCGTGGACATTGAACAATCAACGCTTATTTGGATTGCCCGCATCGTTTTCGCGTTTATTTTAGCTTTTATTGGCTATAGCGTGTGGCGTTTTATGCGTCGCGAGCGCGTGGTAGCTGGGCCGCAGCGAAAAACGTATCAGCCGCCTCAGCATGTCGAATTACCTGAAAAAAACATCATTATTAACGTGATGGCGAAACCGGGGCGCTTGTTTGACGTAGATAAACTTTTCAAAGTCATGCACGACTTGGGCTTTCAGTATTCGGAAAATCAAGTGTTTGAATACCTTGTGCCCAACACGAACTATATTGCTTTTTCGGTGATTAACCATCGCGCGCCGTTTATTTTTAGTGCTGACCCAGAGCAAATGTATCCGACCAACGGCCTTAGTGCCGTGATGCAGTTACCGGTGGCGGATGGCGACCATCAAGTCGAGTATTTCCATTTGTTGCTGTCGGTGCTCGATGAAATGCGCACCCATTTGGAAGCCGAGCTGTGCGATCACAAGCGTAGCCAATTGAAAAATCACCAACTGTACAACATGCAAAAAGACATTGAACTGTTTGAGCAAAATTATATTAACATGATACAAAATGGCTATCACCTCCCCAATGCGTGAGCATTATCTGGCGCTAATCGCCAAAGTACACACCTACGACTACCATTACTATGTCCTTGACGAACCGCTGATTGCTGACAGCGATTACGACGGTTTAATCCAACAGCTGCGCGAGATTGAAGCGAAACATCCCGACATCATTGTACCGGATTCGCCCACTCAACGCGTTGGCGGCGGCTTGTTGGACGGTTTCGAATCCATAGCGCACGTTATTCCCATGTTGTCGCTGGACAATGTTTTTAACGACAGCGACTTGGATGATTTTTATCGCCGCGTTGTCGAGCGCCTCGATTTGCCGGCCGACAGCGATGTCAGCTTTGCCGCCGAGCCGAAATTGGACGGCTTGGCGATTTCGTTGCGCTACGAGGCCGGTGTCTTGGTGCAAGCCTTGACGCGCGGTGACGGTCGAGTGGGTGAAAACGTCATCGACAATATCAAAACCATTCGCTGTATTCCACTGAAACTTCGCGACAATGCCGAACGCAATATGCCGGCAGTGCTAGAGGTGCGCGGCGAAGTGTTTATGCCCAAAGCCGGCTTTGAACAACTCAACGCCCGCCAACGCGCCAAGGGCGAAAAGACTTTTGCCAACCCTAGAAACGCCGCCGCCGGCAGTTTGCGCCAATTGGATTCGCGCATCACGGCGACACGGCCGTTGGCTTTTTATCCTTACGGCATCGGCGACAGTGACGGCTTTGAGCGGCCGGCCACCTACGCTGAAACCATGGCGCTGTTGCAAACATTTGGCTTTCCCATTAGTCCGGAGCTGCAAGTATTAGACGGCCGGCAAGCGCTGTCGGCGTATTGCCAAGACATCTTGACGCGCCGAGACGATTTAGACTACGACATTGACGGTGTGGTTTACAAAGTCAACCGCTACGACTTGCAACAGCGTTTGGGCTTTGTCAGTCGCGCGCCGCGTTGGGCGATTGCCCACAAATTTCCGGCGCAGGAAAAATCGACCGTAGTCGAGAGCATCGACATTCAAGTCGGACGCACCGGCGCACTCACACCTGTGGCGCGGTTACAGCCGGTACAAGTCGGTGGCGTCACCGTCACCAACGCCACTTTGCATAATGCCGATGAATTGGCGCGCAAAGACATTCGCGTCGGTGACAGCGTTATCGTGCGCCGCGCCGGTGACGTTATTCCCGAAGTGGTGCGCTACATTCCCGAATACCGGCCGGCCGATAGCCAGCCGTTTGTCATGCCAAGCGCTTGCCCCGTTTGCGACAGCGAGGTCACCAAACCCGAAGGCGAAGCCGTAACGCGCTGCATGGCCGGCTTGTTCTGTCCGGCACAGCGCAAACAGGCGCTGATTCACTTTGTGTCGCGCAAAGCTATGGACATTGACGGCTTGGGCGAGAAAGTCATCGAGCAACTGGTCGATGCCGGCCTGATTCACACCGCCGCTGATATTTACGATTTGCAAGCCGAGCAAATCAGCGCCCTAGAACGCATGGGGGAAAAGTCGGCACAAAACGCCATTGCCGCTATCGCCGCCAGTAAAACCCCGACCTTTGCGCGTCTGTTATTTGCCTTGGGTATTCGCGAAGTCGGCGAAGTCACGGCACAATTATTGGCCGCCCACTATCCCGATTTCGAGGCGCTGTACGCCACCGATACCGACACTTTGGAAACCATAGAGGGCATCGGGCCGGTCATGGCGGAATACATCGTCAGCTTTTTTGCCGAACCGCATAATCGCGAAGTCATCGCGCAGTTGCTCGCCAGTGGCGTTGCACCGACCAACGAAGTCATCGAAACTGCTAGCGAAGGCTATTTTGTCAATAAAAAAGTCGTGGTCACTGGCACGCTGTCGGTTATGACGCGCGACGAAGCCAAAGCCAAACTGAAAGTTTTGGGCGCCAAAGTGCAGTCGTCGATTTCCAAAAACACCGACATGCTGGTTGCTGGTGAGAAAGCCGGCAGTAAACTCAGCAAAGCCCAAGAACTGGGCGTGACCATTTTAGATGAAGCGGCCTTTTTGGCGCATTTGGAGTAAAGTAAGACCATGAAAAAACTCACCACCATCCTCGACTGGATTCGCTACTGCGTGTCCGAAATGTCTCGCCCCGATGTTGAGGCCGAGTTGGTCTTTGGCCACGGCTGTTTAACGCCGTTTGACGAAGCGCATTCCTTGGTGCTCGGCTTATTGCACTTGCCGTTTAATTTAGATGCCAGCTATTTTCAAGCGCAGTTGACCGATGCCGAAATTGAGCGCATTCAAGCCGGCCTCAAACAACGCATTGAGGACAAAAAGCCGGTGCCCTATATTACGCAGCGCGCGTCCTACATGGGGTTAGAATTTTATGTGGACGAGCGCGTACTGATTCCGCGCTCGCCGATTATGCAGTTGATTGACAGCGGCTTTGCGCCTTATTTCCCCGATAATGCTTCGGGGACGTTTGATAGCGTGTTGGACTTGTGTTGCGGTTCGGGCTGCATTGGCATTGCCAGTGCTTATATGCTCCCAGAGGCCGAGGTCATTGTCGCCGATATTGATGCCGGTGCCATTGAAGTCGCCAATATCAATATCGATAAGCACGATATCGCCGGTCAAGTTACCGCCATTCAGTCGGATTTATTCGCTGAGTTGGACGGCTACCGCTTTGATTTAATTGTCTCCAATCCGCCCTATGTCGATAGCGACACGGTGGACAACTTGCCGCCAGAATTTTTGCACGAGCCGGCCATCGGCTTAGGTTCAGGTACAGACGGCCTAGACGTTACGCGCCGCATTTTACGCGAAGCCGTTGACTACTTAAACGAAGGCGGGGTGCTAATTGTCGAAGTCGGCGCATCGTGGGATTTGTTAGAGCAGGCTTATCCGCAAGTAAACTTCCACTGGCACGATGTCGGCGATGGCGTTGAGGGCGTGTTTGTCATGACTTATGAAGAATTAAAAGCCTTGCAGGGCGAGTTTTAGCCCCTAGGAAAAAACGGTTTCTGAGTACAGCGAGCGTGTTGTACTCATGTTAATTACCCTTTAATCATCCTACTTGCCCTACTTACCCTTGTATCTCTACGCGCCTATGACAAAAAGTATCGTAAATGACAAGCGCTTGATTTTAGCCTCTGGCTCGCCGCGTCGCGCCGAACTCCTGCAACAATTGCAGTTGTCATTTGTGCAATTCAGCCAAGATATGGATGAAAGTTATCGCGCCGGCGAGACCATTGCCGATTATGCCGAGCGCATGGCCAAGGAAAAGGCGCAAGCCGCATGGCAGGCGCTACAAGCTGGTGCGTATGCCGATTGTGGTGTTGAGGATACGGTCATTTTGAGCGCCGATACGTGCGGTGAGTGCGATGGCGAATTGTTAGGCAAGCCCGACGATAGCGCCGATGCCGAGCGCCTGTTGAGGAAACTCTCCGGTCGTTGTCATACTATCCATTCGGCTTTTGCGCTGTTTGACGGCGAGCAACTCCACGTCGAAAACGTCCGCAGCCAAGTGCAATTTCGCGCGCTGTGCGCCGAGGAAATCCAGCGCTATTGGCGCACTGGCGAACCGTGTGATAAAGCCGGCGCCTATGCCATTCAAGGCATAGGCGCTCAGTTCGTCGCGCATTTGTCGGGGAGTTACTCGGCCGTTATGGGGCTGCCGCTTTTTGAACTGTCGTGCGCCTTACCCGCCTTTGGTATTAGAACGCTATAGCGTATAACTTATGCGATTAGCTATGACACAATGCCTTGTTATAAAAGACATTGTAGATAATAATGAATTTTTAAAAATTAGAGGGCACAACATCAGCGCAAGCCGGTCAAGTGTTGAACAACTTAATGATAGTACAACCCAAACAAAGCGAAATTCTCATCAACAGCGGCCTGCATGAAACGCGGGTGGCGCTGCTGGAAAACAGTGTGCTGCAAGAAGTCTATATCGAGCGCCAATCCAACCGCGACATTGTCGGCAACTTGTATAAAGGCAAGGTCGAGCGCGTGCTCCCCGGTATGGATGCGGCCTTTATCAATATCGGTTTGGAAAGAAACGCTTTTTTACACATTAAAAATATCGCCAGAGCACACCAAACTGGCACGGATAACGGCGTGAAAAAAATTGCCGATTACGTGCGGCAAGGTGACACTATTTTGGTGCAAGTGCTGAAAGAGCCTATGGGCAACAAGGGCGCGCGCTTGACTACCGAGATTTCCATTGCTTCGCGCTATGTGGTTTTTTTGCCTAACACCAATGATATAGGTATTTCCACCCGCATCGAAGACGAAGAAACGCGGCAATTCCTGCGCGAGCGCATTGCTTCGCTCACCGAAGATTTAAAGGGCGGCTATATCGTGCGCACCGCCATTGAGCAGTCGGACGCTTGGGCGCTACACTCCGATATTCAATACTTGCACAAAATTTGGGCGCAAATTCAGCAACATTTTCGCGAGGCCAAAGCCGGCCAATTGGTTTATCAAGGCTTGCCGCTAGCGCAACGCTGTTTGCGCGATTTGGTGGATGACAGTTTTTCGAGCATTCGCGTCGATTGCGCTCAACTGGCTGAAGATATGCGTGCTTTTTGCAATGATTTTTTCCCAGAAAGCCAAGTGCTTATCCAGCACTACGAATCTGAGCGTCCCATTTTTGATCTCTATGGTGTCGATGATGAGATTGAAAAGGCATTAAAAAGGAAGGTGTTATTAAAATCGGGTGGGTATCTGATGATTGACCAAACCGAAGCCATGACCACCGTCGATGTCAATACCGGCCGTTTTGTCGGCGCTAGCAACCACGCCGACACCATATTTAAAACCAATTTAGAAGCCAGTAAAGCCATTGCGCGCCAATTGCGGTTGCGCAATTTGGGGGGGATTATTATTATTGATTTCATTGATATGGATAATAAATCACACCGCGACGCGGTGGTCAAGTCGCTGATTGATGCCATGGACAAAACCTATAGCCGCTATACGATAGAATCGCTGTCCGGCATTGGTCTGTTGCAAATGACGCGCAAGCGCACGCGCGAGAGTCTTGGGCATATTCTCTGTGAGACCTGTCCGGCTTGTGAAGGTCGTGGTTATGTGAAAACCATAGAAACGGTGGCCTACGAAGTGACGCGCGAAGTGCTACGCGAAGCGGCACAATTCAAGCCGGAGCGCATGATGATTATTTGCTCACACGAAGTCAATGATTATCTCAGTGATGATGAGCCGGATGTGCTCGCCGATTTAGAGGAGACCTTGGGCATTCCTCTGACGCTGAAAACCGATTATTACTACGGCCGAGACCAGTACGATATCGCTTTGTATTGAAACTAGGGCGCGACCCTAGCCCTCAAGAAGAGGGTAGGGCGCTGTGGGGGATTAAAACTGCGCTTCGATTCGTAGTGTGACGCCCAGTTGGTGGCCTTTATCTTCATTGCGATTATTGTAGAAAGTCACTTCGGGCTGCACGAATAGCCAGTTGCTGTATAGGCGCTCGCGCAGGCCGACAAAGGGGCCGTAGGTGTTGATAGTGGCCTTGTTGTCGGCAATGTCGCCACCGACGTAAAGGCCGTAGTTGTACCACGTTTCATTCCCTGTGGGATGTTTGCGCGATAAGCTGTTGCCCCAACTCCACTGGTCGTCGCGATCGCGATTTCTATATTCAACGCGCAGTTGATTGCTAGTCACCACTTGCGTGGTTGGCGCATAGGTAAACGTCAGATTATTACGTAAATGGTGCTCGCTCTTGCTGCCGTAGCGATAGACAATTTCGGCACGGGTGCTCATATCGGTGCTGTGATACCACATTTTGTTCACTTGTGCCTTGGCGTAAATATCACCGTTAGAGCGCGCGCCAACGCCTAGTTTGGTGCGCCAGTCGTGACTATTTTTCGGTAGAGACAACTGCAAGCCCAACGAGCCGTTATCCTTGGTGGCGCGATGATAGTCAAACGTCTTTTTGCCGCGTTCTTGATTTTGGTATTCAGAGCTGATTTCGTCCGGCTGGTCAAATTCTTCATCGACGCTTTCATCACCGAAGACAAGGTGGAGGCGATTTTCTAAATTCGGCAATCGCAACCGTCCCCGCAGGCGCGGTTTGATACTGTAGCCATCGTCTCTGTCCCAAGTATTGTCTATCAAAATGCGTAACTGGGCGCTTGCCGGATTGTTGGTTTGTGGCGGCCCAAACCAGCTGTCAACGGTACTGGCGCTAAATTGCAACACATCTTTGACGGCCGCATGGTTTCTATCGACCCAACTACGTGGTGGTTCTTGTGCCGATGCCGCTCCCCAGCAAAAACAAAGGCCGACTGCGAATAAGGAAGTATAATGGGCGATTTTCATATTGATTACCTAATTGTTTTATGGTGTTACGCAACGCCGACAGTATAACTCAGCTAGTTAAAAAAGTCTTGTAAAAATGCCACTGGTTCGCAACCACAAAGTGGTTGGGCGCGCGCTGGCAACTGTGCCGTGCTGACTGAGCGCTTGGGGTGCGCCCTCGGCGAAGGGGTTGTTTTTCGGAATGGGTATAAAATTTGGTGGTTGATAAAAATTATGGTACTTTATGTCTTTTATATTGCCGAACAAGGCTATTGTTTATCATAATGACTGAGCAACAACAAGAATTACTACTTGAAGTCAAGCAACTACAGGTTGCTTATCCCTCGCGAAACGGCACGTTCCACGCCGTTAAAGATTTATCCCTCACGCTTAACCGCGGCGAAATTTTAGGCGTTGTCGGCGAATCCGGCGCCGGCAAATCCACCGTTGGCAACGCCATTGCCGAACTGCTCACCCCTCCAGGTTTTGTCGAGTCCGGCGAAGTTTATTTGGATGGCGTCAAAATCACCGACCTCAACGACGAAGACATGCGTCACGTGCGCGGCAAGGATATCGGCTTTATTTTCCAAGACCCGATGACCTCGCTCAATCCGCTGTTCACCGTTGAGGAGCAAATGGTTGAGGCGCTGACCACTAACTTAAACATTACCACCAGTGAGGCCAAAAAACGCGCTGTTGATTGGTTACATGCCGTTGGTATTCCGGGCGCTGACGTGCGCATCAAACAGTATCCTCACCAATTTTCCGGCGGCATGCGCCAACGCGTGGTGATTGCCATTGCCCTCTCTACCGAACCCAAATTCATTATCGCCGACGAGCCGACCACGGCCTTGGACGTGTCTATCCAAGACCAAATCCTGCAACTAATTCGTCAACTGTGCAAAGACCACGACGTTGGCTGTATGCTAGTCACCCACGACATGGGCGTAGTCGCCAACGTCACCGACCGCATCGCAGTGATGTACAAAGGCGAGCTGATGGAGCTGGGCAACACCCGCGAAGTACTCAGCAAACCGCAACACGAATACACCAAAAGCCTGATTTCTGCCGTGCCGCGCGCCGATGTCAAATTGGAGCGCTTTCCGCTAGTGACTTACATTGAAGACGTCAACGAAGACAACAAAATCGATGTCAAAACCCACTGGTTAGGCCAAGCCTTGGACGAGCCGGACTGCGAAGGGCCGATGTTGCGCGTTGAGAACATGGACTTAAAATTCCAAACACAAGGGGCGTTTTTCAAACGCAATCGCCGCTACGTTCACGCCGTCAAAAACGTCAGTTTTGAAGTGTTCAAGGGTGAGACCTTTGGGCTGGTCGGCGAATCCGGCTCGGGCAAATCGACAGTGGCGCGCGCCATTACCGGCCTCTACCCACCCGATAGCGGCAAGATTATTTTTGAAGGCAAATCGTTAACTGACCTTAAAAACGAGGCCGAGCGCATGCCCATTCGCCAACACATGCAAATGGTGTTCCAAAACCCGTATTCGTCACTCAATCCGCGCATGAAAGTCGCTGATATTATCGCCGAGCCCATTCGCTTTCACCGCTTGGCGAGTTCGGAGATGCAAATTCGTTCCATTGTCGGCGATTTGCTCGACCACGTTGGACTCACGGCATCGGCCGGCAAGAAATATCCGCACGAATTTTCCGGCGGTCAGCGCCAACGCATTTCGATTGCGCGCTCGTTGGCAACGCGGCCGCGCATGTTGTTGTGTGACGAGCCGACGTCGGCGCTAGATGTTTCGGTGCAGGCGCAGATTTTAAATTTGTTAAAAGATTTACAAGACGAGCTGAATTTAACCATGATTTTTATTAGCCACGACTTGCCGGTCATTCGACAAATGTGCGACCGCATCGGCGTCATGCAGCACGGCGATTTGGTCGAAGTCACCGAAACTGAGCAACTGTTTACCCACGCTCAACACGAATACACGCGGCAGTTGATTTCGTTGATGCCGCGTTTTGAGCGTGGTATTGCGTAGGCTGAAAACGCATGCTATTGAAACACATGTAATGCGGATTATTAACCTAAAAATGGCAATGACAGAGGAATACCTCCCCCCTTTTTAAAAGGGGGACTGAGGGGGATTTGAACAGGGTGGGTATTCCCAACCACCTCAAATCTCCCCCTGACCCCCTCTTTTGAAAAGAGGGGGGACGATTCATCTGAATTTGATATATCGTAGATACAAAATGTTAAGATTTTTTCACCAACTAAACGAGGAAACCTATGAAGTTGAAAAATAAACTCACCACTTTGTCGCTAGCTATGGCACTGGCCTTTGGTGCAAACGCCGCCGACTTAACCGTGGCTTATGATGCCGACCCCGTGTCGCTTGACCCAATGGAGCAGCTATCTGGCGCGACCTTGCAAATGGCGCACTTGGTGTTTGACCCCTTGGTTCGCACCGACAGCAAATTGAACTTCGTGCCGCGCTTGGCCGAGAGCTGGGAAAAAGTCAGCCCAACCGTGACGCGCTTTAAATTGCGCCCTAACGTCAAATTCCACTCCGGCAACACCATGAGCGCCGACGATGTTGTCTGGTCGTTCAATCGCTTGAAAAATTCTGGCGACTTCAAAGCCATTTTTGAACCGTATTCAGAAATGAAAAAGGTCGATGACTTGACCGTTGATTTGGTTGCCAAAGACACTTATCCCTTGGTGTTGATTAACGCTTCTTACTTGTTCGTTATGGACTCGAAATTCTACACCGGCAAAACCGAAGACGGCAAAGACAAGTCGAAAATCGAGAAAAACACCGGCTCCTACGCTTCTACTCACGAGTCCGGCACCGGCGCTTTCAAAGTCAAATCGCGCGAGCAAGGCGTTAAGCTAGAGCTCACCAAAAACAAAGACTACTGGGGCAAAACCGGCAACGTCGATAACTTGACGTGGGTGCCAATCAAAGAAGACAACACCCGTTTGTCAGCGCTGTTGGCCGGCGATGTCGATATGATTGCACCGGTCGCGCCAACCGACTTAGACCGCGTCAAAGACAACGACAAAACCGAGTTGTTGACCATGCCGTCAGACCGCATTATCACCGTTCAGCTCAACCAAAAAGTAGTGCCAGAATTTAAAGATAAGCGCGTTCGCCAAGCCGTGGCCTATGCCATTAACAACGCTGGTATTGCCAAGAAAATCATGCGTGGTTTTGCCACTCCGGCGGCACAAAACAGCCCAACGGGTTACGCCGGCCATGTGGAGAGTTTGAAGCCGCGTTACGACTTGAAAAAAGCCAAGGAATTGATGAAGGAAGCCGGCTTGGAAAAAGGCTTTACCGTCACCATGATTGCGCCGAACAACCGCTACGTCAACGACGAGAAAATCGCGCAAGCCGTGGCCGCGATGTTGAAAAAAATCAACATTACCGTCAACTTGACCACCATGCCAAAAGCGCAATACTGGCCAGAATTTGACAAGTGTGAAAACGGCATTCAAATGATTGGCTGGTCATCTGATACGGGTGATAGCGCCAACTACAGCGAATACTTGACCATGACGCGCAACGCCGACACCGGTGTTGGGCAATACAACTGTGGTCACTACAGCAACCCCGAAGTGGATAAATTGATTGGCGAAGCCAACAAGGAAACCGACCCTGCCAAACGCTCTGAGTTGTTGAAAAAAGTCTCGCAAATCGAGTTTGATGACGCGGCCTTTATTCCACTGCACTGGCAAAACCTTGCTTGGGGTACCAACAAAAAAATCACCAACTTAGCGGACTATGTTAACTTGAAAAACTTCCCGCTGTTTGGCGATATTGTTGTCGAAGAGAAAAAATAAAGCCCTAGACGGCGCGTGCTTCCACCACTCAGTGGAAGTGCGCCATTTTGTGGCCACCAAGGGACAGGTTTGCGCCTGTCCCCTTGGTTTTTTATCGTATTAGGAGGGTAGCCATGCCAACAACCTTGGAAAAAAAGGCCGAAGTGTTTATGAATGGACGCAGTCAAGCGGTGCGTTTGCCTGAAGCTTTTCACTTCAATTGCAACGAAGTCTATATCCGCCGCGACGAGGCAACCGGCAATGTGATTTTGTCAGAAAAGCCCGATTCGTGGGACGATTTTTTTGCGCTGTTAGACGAGTTAGAGCCTTCGGACATTCCCGATGATTTTTTGCGCGACCGTCCAAAAGATTTTCCGCCTGAACGGGATTTATTCTGATGAAATATTTATTAGATACCAATGTAGTGAGCCAACTGGTTCGTAAAGACGATAATATTTCTCAACATCTTGCGCGTGCCACGATAGAAGCAGTCTCTATTTCCGTGATTACTGAGGCTGAAATTTTAGCAGGACTAGCGAAAAAGCCACAGGCAACACGTTTAGCAACGACAATGCATAACTTTCTCGCTCATACAGATGTGCTTGCGTGGGATAGTCAAGTAGCTAAAAGCTATGCCGAGTTGCAAGTGTTTTTCAGCCAACACGGCAAAGCCTTATCGACTATGGATGCATTGATTGCTGCGCACGCTCACTCGGTAGGCGCGATTTTAGTTACCGCTGACAAAGCCTTTTATCAGCTACAAGATTTTATTAGCGTTGAAGATTGGACGCAACCTTTGCTACAGTCTCCCTCTCACTTAAATTAATTAACGATTATGTTACTCTTTCTATTTAGACGACTTCTACAAGCGAGCATCGTAATGCTCGTGATTTCTTTTATCGCCTTTGCCGCCCAAAGCAGTATGGGCGACCCCGTATCCGAAATGGTGGCGATTACCGCCTCGGCCGAAGACAAAGCCGCGAAACGCGAGGAACTCGGCCTCAACGATCCCTTTTTAGAGCAATACGGCCGCTTTCTCGGCAACGTTGTGCAGGGGGATTTTGGCACCAGTTACTTTTTCAAAGAACCGACCACCGAAGTTATTTTGCGCAAATTGCCGGCCACTTTGGAATTGGTCTTTGTGGCAGGACTGATTGTCTTGTTACTGTCTGTTCCCCTCGGTGTGTACAGCGCCATTCGCCCGAAAAGTATCCTGTCGAAAATCATTATGGGCGTCAGTACCGTGGGCATTTCGGTGCCGGTGTTTTTGACGGCTATTGTATTAATTGAAATTTTTGCAGTGAGGCTCAATTGGTTGCCCTCTAGTATGCGTAGATATACGACCTCACCGTTTGGTTGGGAGTCAAGTTTGTTTAACTGGGAAGGCTTTAGTTATTTGATTATGCCGGCATTGGCACTGTCGTCGATTATGTTGCCGCTGTTTATTCGTTTGATACGCTCGGAAATGTTAGAAGCGCTATCGGCGGAATACATTCGCTTTGCCAAGGCCAAGGGCTTAAAAGACAAAGTCATTTGGTACAAACACGCCCTCAAAAACACTTTGTTGCCGGTAATTACTGTTGGCGGCGTGCAAGTGGGCATGATGATTGCCTACACGCTGTTAACGGAAACCGTTTTCCAGTGGCCGGGGGTCGGCTTTATGTTTTTAGAAGCCATTAACCGCGCCGATATACCGTTGCTGACCACTTATATTATTTTTGTCGGCCTGCTGTTTGTTATCATTAACACCGTTATTGATATTGTTTACCAATTGATTGATCCGACCGTTAGCGTTGTCGGCAATAATTAATCGGGAGTTGTTATGCGAAATTTTTTTCGATCTGATTTTTTCTATTATTTCAAATCCGACAAAACCGTTGTGGTGTCGTTTTTGGTCTTTATATCGTTTATCATCGTGGCCTTGCTGACGCCGTGGATTGCACCCCAAAATCCCTACGATTTGGCTGCTATCGACATTATGGACGGCCAGTTGCCGCCAGTGTGGTTGGAGGGCAGTAGCGAAAACTTTATGTTGGGCACCGATGAACAAGGTCGCGGCATTTTGTCCACCATTATGTACGGTCTGAGAACGTCGTTGACTATCGGCATATTGGCAGTGTTGTTGCAGATGATTTTAGGCGTGGTCATTGGTTTGGTGGCGGCGCACTACGGCGGCTGGGTCGATAACCTGTTGATGCGCATCGCCGATATTCAGTTGTCTTTTTCAACGCTTATGGTCGCTATTATTATCTCGGCCATTTTCAAAATGCGGTTTGGCGCCCAGTTTTTTAGCGAATACGCCTTAGTCATTTTGGTGCTGATTATCGCCATTGCCGAGTGGCCGCAATACGCGAGAACCGTGCGCTCGTCGGCGTTGTCGGAAAACAAAAAAGAGTATGTTGAAGCCGCCAAAGTCATGGGTTTTAGCCCCATGCGCATTATGTTTAGACACATTTTGCCGAACTGCCTGTCGCCGATTTTTGTTATCTCCACCGTGCAGGTCGCCAATGCCATTATGAGCGAAGCGGCGCTGTCATTCCTAGGGCTGGGCATGCCGCCAGAAAAACCGTCACTGGGCTCGCTAATCAGCGACGGTTTTGAATGTATTCAGTCCGAGTGGTGGATTACCTTGTTCCCCAGTATCACTTTGGTGGTATTGGTGTTGGTCGTCAATTTGCTCGGCGATTGGTTGCGCGATGTCTTTAATCCGAAGTTGTACAAAGGGTAGCGTTCAATGCAAAACATCTGCACTTTTGACATAGAAACCATTCCTGATACCGCTGCCACTGCCAAACTCTACGGCGCTGAAGAGCTCTCCGAATCGGCACTGTTCGACCTCGCCAAACTACAACGCCGTGCCGTGGCCGGCAACGATTTTATGCGTCATCACCTGCACAAAATTGTCGCTATCTCGGCCTGTGTTTACGTCAACGGCAGTCACAAAGTCGCCAGCTTTGGCGATGTTGATGCCGACGAAAAGACCATTGTTGAAAAATTTTTCCACTTTATCGAAACCTATCAGCCGGTTTTAGTGTCGTGGAATGGCAACGGCTTTGATTTGCCGGTGTTGCACTATCGCAGTCTCTTTCACGGCGTGTCGGCGCCGGCCTATTGGGACGTTGGCCATTTTGACAACAATCGCAAGTGGTCGAATTACCTCAGCCGCTTCCAGTGGCAACACATCGACTTAATGGATATTATTGCCGGCTATCAAAACCGCGCCACCGCGCCTTTGGACGATATTGCCAAGCTGTGTGGCTTTCCGGGAAAATTGGCCACGGACGGCTCGGCAGTACTGGATTTATACCAAGCCGGCCGCGTCGATGCCATTCGCGATTATTGCGAGACTGATGTGCTCAACACCTATTTGGTGTATTTGCGTTTTGAGTTGATGCGCGGCATGTTGTTGCCACATACTTATGAGGAGCGCCTTGACAACCTGCGCGAGTATTTGCGCGCACAAGATAAACCACATTTTGAGGAATTTTTGGCGGCGTGGGCGTAATTAGGGTGTATCCTTAATCCTAACGCTCTTCTGAAACGGCAAATTTGTCGAGTGCCGTAGAAGCGATAAAGAATTTCCGTTATCCTTGGGATTGGTTTTGGACTACTTTTCCCCTATAATGGCGGCTGTTTTTTCTATTATATAAAAAGGTAGCCTGATGTTAGCAGAATTATTTTCTATTAACCACTTTATTTCTTTATTATTATTAGTTTTGTTACAAGCCGTTTTGGGCTTCGATAACTTACTTTACATCTCCCTAGAATCCAAGCAAGCTCCCGCCCACCAACAGCGCACCGTGCGTCAATGGGGTATCGGTATCGCGGTATTTTTGCGTATTGGCTTGCTCTTCTTGATTATGAACTTAATCAGCATGTTTCAAAATGATCTATTTACTTTGCCGTGGGTCGGTATTTTAGAGGGGCATTTTAACCTGCACGCCTTGGTTGTCTTGTTTGGTGGTGCGTTTATCCTCTACACTGCCGTTAAAGAGATTTGGCATATGATGCTAGGTGAAGTTGAGCACGGCGAGCGCAAACCGAAATCGGCTGCTACGGTGATTTTCTGGATTGTGCTGATGAACGTGGTGTTTTCCTTTGATTCCATCTTATCCGCAATGGCGTTGACTTCTGACATTACCAAGGACGAAACCTTAGCGCACGCCAAAATGATCGCCTTTATCATTATGGCTACGGCTATTTTGATAGGGGGCGTATTGATGATAGTTTTGGCTGATGGCGTATCGGAGTTTTTGGCCAAAAACCGCATGTACGAAATTTTGGGGCTGTTCGTGTTGTTTATTGTTGGCGTGATGTTGGTCACCGAAGGCGGCCACTTGGCACACCTTAGCATTTTGGGTAAAGAAGTTCATGCGATGACCAAAACCACGTTCTACTTTGTTATCGCGGTACTGTTGGTCATGGTTATTGCCCAGTCTCGCTACCAAAAGCGTTTATTAGCACAAAAACAGGTCAGAGATGCGCAAACTGCGCGTTAATGCGCTAATTCTTAGTTACAAAACTTGCTAGGATATGCCCTAATACCAAACTCAATAGACAGTGTTTTGAAACGTAGAGACAGGGCGCGCCCTGTCTCTACAAAATGGCAAACTACATATTTTGTGAATGGTATCATTTTACAGGTTTGGATTGAGGATACGGCTAGGGCGTGTGTCCTAACAAATGATTGTCGTTGGCCGGCTTGTCACTGTGGTCAACAGCTGATAAGCGATGGTATCAGCGGCCTCGGCAATTGCTTCAACGGCCAAGCCTTTCCCCCAACAAATCACTTCGTCGCCGACATTTACCGCGTCATCAACGGCAACGGTAATCATATCCATCGACACGCGACCGGCAATACTATAGCGCCGACCATTAATTACAATGGGCGCTCCCGATGGAATAAAGCGTAAATAGCCATCAGCATACCCCATTTCACAGACGGCAATGCGACCGACTTGTGGCAGACGATAGCTTTGTCCGTAGCCAATCGGTGCGCCAGCGGCAAAAGATTTTACCGACAGCACCCGTGTTTTCAGTGTCATTACGGGTTGTAATCCGTGTGCTTGACCACATTGCCCCGCAAAAGGCGAAACGCCGTACAAAGCGATACCAGGGCGAATATAGTCGCGGTGGGCTTCGGGAAAGGCCAACACGCCTGCGGAGTTGCACAGGCACTGTTCACAGCTCGGATACTGGCTGGCGAAGGTGTCAAAGCGGGCAATTTGTGTCTTGGTGACGTGGCGCTCACTGGCATCAGCGTCAGAAAAATGCGTCATTAACACAATCTGACAGGTGTCGTAGCGCTGGCGCAACGCCGTCATGGCTTCAGCGGCCGTTTCAATCGCAAAGCCCAAGCGCCCCATGCCAGTGTCTAGTTTAAACCAAATGCGCTCAAATTGTAGCGGGAACGCCAACAGCCATTGCAGCTGCGCCGGTGTGGCAATGACAACTTCAAAGTCGTTATCGTAGGCCAGTTGTAAGTCCTCTGACTCAAAAACGCCCTCTAATAGGACAATCGGCTGTCTAGCGCCGGCTTGGCGTATGGCGAGTGCCTCTTCAATACTGGCGACGGCCAACAAGTCGGCATTAGCCAGTGCATCGGCGACTTCGACGGCTTCGTGGCCATAGGCGTTGGCTTTGACGACGGCAATGGTTTTTGAGTGCGGCGCTAAGTTGCTTAAGGTCTGTAAATTATGCCGTAGCGCAGCGGTATCGATAATTTTTTTAGCGGCACGCATGCGATTAGATTATTGCTTGTTGAGTTCTAGCCAGCGCGCTTTTTCTTGGCGAATGGATTCGTCAATCAAAAAGCGGTAAACGGCTTCGATATAGTCTTCGTTGGCGCCCAAGACATTGGCATAGGCCTTGGCGCGTGTGATGATGGCCTCAATGCGGCCAAAGCGTCGCGTATCATAGGCGGAATCTTTGAATTGTGCGGCTTGTGTAATATATTGAATACGTTCGCAAAGCAGGGGGATTATTTGCTCGTCAAGCGCGTCAATATGGTTTCTCACCGCCTGTAAATCATCGCATTTGTCTATGTTGAGGCGTGGTATTTTAGTAGGGATTTTTGCAGTCATGATATCGAACTCAAGGCGTAATCTATTGAAGTGGCGGTATTATGCCACAAATGCTGATGCTAGGACAGCAAAAGCAATCGCCACTTATGGTGAGATTGAGGTGAGTGCAGGCAGCATCCCTCACCAAGTAACTTGGCGAGGGACTGCGGCACACAACCGATGAAGATAGATTATTTTGTTGGCTTGGTGAGCGTTAAAGCTACTCCCACTCAATCGTAGCCGGCGGTTTACCCGACACATCATAAACCACGCGCGATACGCCGCGCACTTCGTTCATAATGCGGTTAGAAACTTTGCCGAGCAACTCATACGGCAATTCTGCCCATTTGGCGGTCATAAAATCAATGGTTTGCACAGCGCGCAAGGCAATCACATATTCATAGCGCCGGCCGTCGCCTGTCACGCCCACTGATTTGACCGGCAAGAACACCGCAAAGGCTTGGCTAGTTTTATCGTACCAACCGCTAGCGTAGAGCTCTTCAATAAAAATATTGTCGGCGAGGCGCAAAATATCGGCGTATTCTTTTTTGACTTCGCCCAAAATGCGCACGCCCAAACCTGGCCCTGGGAAGGGGTGACGGTAGAGCATGCCGTGAGGAATACCTAGACTCTCGCCCAACTCTCGCACTTCGTCTTTGAACAGTTCGCGGATTGGCTCAACTAGGTCAAGTTTCATGTCTTCGGGCAAGCCACCGACATTGTGATGCGATTTGATGACGTGGGCTTTGCCGGTTTTGGCGCCGGCCGATTCGATGACATCGGGGTAAATCGTGCCTTGTGCCAAGTATTTTACACCCTCGATTTTCGTCGACTCTTCTTCAAAGATTTCGACAAAAACGCGGCCGATAATTTTGCGCTTTTCTTCGGGGTCGTTGACGCCGGCGAGCTCGTCCATAAAGCGTTGTTCGGCATCGACGCGCACGATATTCATGCCGAAATGGCTGGCGAATAGTTCCATAACTTGGTCGCCTTCGTTGAGGCGTAGCAAGCCGGTATCGACAAACACCGCCGTCAATTGGTTGCCAATGGCTTTGTGCAACAGCGTACCGACCACGGAGGAATCCACGCCGCCAGAAAGCCCCAACACCACTTTATCGCTGCTGATAGATTGTTTTAAGTCGGCGATGATTTCCTCGCCGATATTTTCGGTTGTCCACTGGGTGTCGCAACCACAGATACCCACGGCAAAATTGCGTAGAATATCCGTGCCTTGGTGGGTGTGCGTGACTTCGGGGTGAAATTGAATGCCATAGATATTTTTCGCGCTGTTGGCAATAGCGGCAATCGGGCAAGACGGGGTTTTTGCAATCACATCAAAACCTGTTGGCACGGCCGTGACTTTGTCGCCGTGGCTCATCCACACGTCGAGCTTGCCGGCCTCACCAATGCCGCTAAATAGCGGGTTGTCGGTTGACAGCGACAATTCGGCGTAGCCAAACTCTTGGTGGTCGCTACATTCGACTTTGCCGTTGTTTTGCATGGTAATGGTCTGCATGCCGTAGCAAATGCCAAGCACGGGAATACCTTCATCATTCAAATCAAACACGGTTTGTGCGGCGCGAGGGGAGTCGCCCTCGGTGGTGCTTTCAGGGCCGCCCGATAAGATAATACCGTTGGGATTAAACTCGCGGATTTCGCTTTCATCGCAGTCGTAGGGCAAAATTTCGGAGTAAATGCCGATTTCGCGGATGCGGCGTGCGATCAGTTGCGTGTATTGTGAACCGAAATCTAGGATTAAGATTTTGTCGTTGTGTATGTTTTTTTTCATTGTTTTATTTGGTTAGGTTTTGTGTTAATAGGTTATTTCCGTTTCGTTTTGTCGTTTAAGTACTTTATTCATTAGAGCCAATGAATAAAAACGCTTATTTTTCAGAAAATGGGTAAAAATGGGCTTTAATTCTGCAATCAAGCCTTTATTCTTTGCGACACTTAATAGTCCTAGCGTGCCAATACAGTTAATGCCTAAACTTTCAGCGATACCTCGTGCTTTTTTATCATCAATCAATAAGAAATCGGCATCAGTTTCTTTGTACAATAGTATAGACTCTGACTCTCCATAATCCATGATGAAAATAAGCTCATTAAAACTTTTTATATGACAAACTTTTTTTTCAAAATACGACTTTATTTCAGAAACAAAGGGTTTACTCTCGTCTTGTGTAATTTCTTCCCAAACGGCATTGGCAATTTTAATTTCATCAAATAATTTATCAAGTAATTCAAGATGCCCCACTAACGCCAATGAGATTATTGGGCCAGCGTCTGCAATAACAATACCATTTTTCATTGTAGCTTCTGCTCATCATTAAAAACATCATCGGCTGATAGTAGTGAAATTGGCACACCGGCATCGGCAAGCAATATTTCAAACTCATAACGAGAAGTTCCTGCTAGTTGTGCTGCCTTACCAATAGTTATTTTTTCTTGTTTATATAAGCTAATAGCCAATGATTGTTTAATATTTCTTTCCAATTCTTGTTTTGATTGGTTAAGCGTCAATAAAATATCAGACGGTAATTGTAATTTGAATTCAGTGGTATCTTTAATTGCTATTGCCATTGTATTATCTCTTAATTATCAATGATTTTTTAAAATTATTTTGGAGTTCGAACAAGGCGAAAATAGAATTTTTTATCTTTTTCAAGAAAATCAGTTGTGCCATTATTAAAATTCAAGCCCCACATTTGAGTTGAATAAAACTTGTCAGGTGAAGAAGACCAATACCAGTAAGGTGTTGTATTGGGGAAAATGTCTTGAATAATCGTTGGTGCTTTAATAGTGGGCAAGCGCCAACCATTATGCCCTGCAAATTCGCGAAAGGTATTGTTTACTTCTTGCCAATCATACTTTTTAGATTGACCCACACATTTTTTACCCGTCCACTTTTGCCCTAAACTACAGCGCATCCACTGCAAGCCAGTGCGTTTATCAATCACCGTGCCATTGGCTTGGGGAATAAAATCCTTTGACCGGTTGGGGTTGGAGCGATAGGTATCGGCTATTTTACGCAATTCAGCGTCATCAGTGACGACTTTTATTTTTTTGCCGGCGTAACTTTGTTGTGCAAATGCACCCATTATAGATAACAGCAAAGGGATTGTTGTTCTCATGACTGAACTTTTGTTTTTTCTAGCAACTCATCGGCAGAAAGATGCTTTATCTCACCATGTTCAGAAACAACCACAGGCGTGCCTTTATATTTTTTGAATAGCAGCAACTTGTGGTAAGCCTTGGTTAATGCTTGGCTAATAGCTTGAGCTTTATCGCTAGGTTGCTTAGTTTGAGATTGCATAATTTTTTAATTTCTTTTACCTATAAATCACTTCGGCACTCGCACCAAGCGCACATAAAAACGTGATTGTTTGCCATTAGCGTTGCTAAATCCTGAGACAAAATGGATATTCCACGCCTCATGGCCATTTTGAGTGTCTGGCGACCACGCCCAAAAGCCAACCTCATCAAAAGCCGAATAGGGGAAGGCTGCTTGAGAAAAAGCCGGCGCTGTATGACTACCCTCGCAACTGTTTAGCCAATAGCTATTGTCACTACCAAGCCGGCCGCCGTCTTTGCCGTCTCGGCAAAATATCAGCGTCTCTAATTCAAAACGCGTTGGTAATCGCCAGTCGCTATTGCCTGCAAATGCTAGGCGTTGCTGATTGGCCTCGGCATAAGTGTAGCGCTTTGCATCTTGTGTACATTTTTTGCCGTCCCACTGCTGCCCCAAAGCACAGCGCATCCACTGCAAGCCGGTGCGCTTATCAATCACCGTGCCATTGCCTTGTGGGATAAAGTCCTTTGGGCGCTCTAGGTTGGAGCGATAGGTATCGGTGATTTTTCTTAACTCGGCCTCCTCAGTAATGACAGAAAGAGTGTCGGCTTGGACATAGTGAAACGGCCATGTAACTATTAGTACTAGACTTGCCAGTGTGCTGTTTTTCATTGGTATATAAGGTTAACAAAGACAGTGAGTGCCGAAAGTTAAGCAGACGGTCGCTCCACCTGCAAACGCCCCAATTCTGCCACCCAATTATCGTCATCGAAGCCAATACAGGCCAACGAAGCCACAGGACAAGGCTGCGGCAATTGCCGGCTAATGACTTCACGACCTTTTTCGGACGGTTTTTCAATCACCGTGCCGATGCCGGCCAATTGTGCGCCGGCTTGTTGCACGATATTAACCAAGGCCGAAATGCTAGAGCCAGTAGCGAGAAAATCCTCGATAATCAGCACGTTGTCTTCTGGGGTTAAAAATTGTTGGTTAACGTAAAAAGTGACGGCATTGGCGCGCGTGCGACTGACGGCATCGGCAGTGTAAAAGCTATCCACCATGGTTTTAGAACGGCTTTTGCGCGCGTAAATCATGCGGCAATCGGCAGCCACTGCGGTGGTCAATGCTGGCAAAATGCCACTGGCCTCGGCGGTGAGCACCTTGGTTATCGGCGCACCGGCCGGCTTGAGGCGCTCAAACAGCGCTTGCCCAATGTCCGTCATTAGGCCGGCATCGACTTGATGATTTAAAAAGCTATCGACTTTTAAAATGGAGTCGCCGAGGTAGCGCCCCTCGGCTCGAATGGTTTCAATGAGTTTTTGCATGGTAATAAAAAGTTAGCAAGCGGTCGGCATCAACCGGCCGCTCGGTCTATGATGACGTTTTTTCAACAACTAGCCAACGCGATAATTTGGCGCTTCCTTAGTAATGGTGACGTCGTGGACGTGCGATTCTTTCACGCCTGCGCCTGTGATGCGTACGAATTGCGGCTTTGTTTGCATTTCGGCAATATTGGCACAGCCACAGTAGCCCATGCTGGACGACAAGCCGCCGACCAATTGTTCAATAACTGGTGCGAGGTGGCCTTTGTAGGGAACGCGGCCTTCGATGCCTTCGGGCACGAGTTTTTCGGCAGTTTTTTCGCTTTGGAAATAGCGGTCGCTAGAGCCGTGACGCGCCGACATCGCGCCGATTGAACCCATACCGCGATAGGCTTTGTAGGAACGGCCTTGGTACAACTCAATTTCACCGGGTGATTCTTCGGTACCGGCTAATAAACCACCGACCATGACGACATCAGCGCCAGCGGCGATGGCCTTGGCAAAGTCGCCTGAGAAGCGAACGCCGCCGTCAGCGACGACTTTCACTGGGCTGTCTTTTAAGGCCGTGGCAACATTGCTAATGGCAGTAATTTGCGGCACGCCGACACCGGCAACGATGCGCGTGGTACAAATTGAACCGGGGCCAATGCCGACTTTGACCGCATCGGCACCAGCTTTTGCTAGGGCTAGGGCGGCCTCGGCGGTGGCGATGTTACCGGCCATGACTTGCAAGTCGGGGTAGCGCTCTTTAACGGCGCGCACCATATTAATCACGCCCTTGGAATGGCCGTGAGCGGTATCAATGGTGACGATATCAACGCCGGCTTTGACAAGTAACTCCAAGCGTGCAAAGCCGTCTTCACCCGGTCCGATGGCGGCGCCGACGCGCAGGCGACCACGGTCGTCTTTACAGGCGTTGGGGTATTCGCGCGAGCTGCGAATATCTTTGACGGTGATTAAGCCTTTGAGTTGGAAATTGTCATCGACGACCAGCACTTTTTCGATTTTGTGCTGGTGCAATAGGCGTTGGACTTCGTCTGAGGCGACGTTTTCCTTGACGGTGACTAAACTGTCTTTGGGGGTCATGATGTCGCGCGTTTGGGTGCTGGCATCGCTGATAAAGCGCTTGTCGCGGCGAGTGACGATGCCGATAAGCTCACCCTGCTCAATCACGGGAAAGCCGGAGTAACCCAACTCGTTTTGTAGCTCGTTAAGCTCGGCAACGGTGGTTTCGGGTGTCACGGTGACGGGGTTTTGCACGATGCCGGACTCAAATTTTTTGACTTTTCTGACTTCGCGCGCTTGAATTTCCGGTGGCATATTTTTGTGGATAATGCCCAAGCCGCCCAACTGCGCTAAGGCAATGGCCAAGCGCGCCTCGGTGACGGTATCCATAGCGGCCGACAACAGGGGGATATTCAATGTGATCGCTTGTGTGAGTTGAGTTTGGTGACTAACGTCTTTAGGGAGCACTTCGGAATAGCCGGGCATGAGTAGGACATCGTCAAAGGTTAGGGCTTCTTGAGAAATTCGCATTTTAGACCTCGTAAGTAATTGATTGTAAGTTATAAGTGTAACGAGCAAAAGCGAGCAGTGAAAAATACGTGACCACGCTTTGGCGGATTATAGCAAAATCACTACGGGGAATAAAGGCGGCTGTGGGATTTTCGCCGCTCTGTGTGGCGTTACTGGCGCTGGTAACCCAGTTGCTCTAAACGCTCGGCTACATTGCCTTTGCCATAGACGTGTAATCCTCCGATGGCGACGAATAGGTTGGGGTGTTTTTTATTTAGTTCATTTAGGCGGTTGGCGATAATTTGGTTGCGCTCATCAAGCATTTTTGTCGCTAAATCGGGGGCGACTTGACGCATGTCGGCGATGAGTTGGTTGGCGGCTTCGTGATCGCCGTCACGCCAAATTTTTTCCATCGTTTTCAGATCTTCTTCGGGATTTCTTTCTAGGGTGTTGTCGAAGTAGCGCAAACCTTCGGCGTCGGAAACCTCGGCGAAAATTTGCATTTGTTCTTCTGGCGTTTCGATAGATAAAATGGTTTTTTTATCTTTTTTGGCTTGTTGAACGAGGGTTTCATCAATGCCTTTTTCGCTATAGCCGTATTTTTCGGCCAGCGTCATTTCCATGGCAACGGCAATAATGACCGGCTTGAAATACTTTAAGCGCGCAGCCATGGTCTTACCAACTTGGTTTTGCAAGCGTTTTAGGCGCGACGCATCCAACGTACTTTTACCGTCTTTGGCCATAAAGCCCTGCATCAATGGCGCTATTTTCATCATGACGCGCGGGTCGGTCATGTCGAGCTCAACCGCCAAGGCATCGCTTTTGGCTAGGCTGCTCGTCACTGCCTCTGGCAGGGGGTAAAAGTCTGGCTTGGCAATGTGAATAGTGCCAACGAGGCGTAGGGTGTGGTCGCCTTTGCTGAGAACAACGAGCGGTGAATCGGCGCTGGCAATGCTGAGAAACAATGCGGCGGTTATAAGGATTTTTTTGAATAATTTCATGGGGATTTCTCCGATACGGCATTTCTGAATAGCCAATGCGGCCATTTTGCCGTAAAATAGCGCCTTCAAAAATAAAAGTGGCAGTGATTTATCGTGAGTATTATTATTAAAACGCCTGAACAAGTCAAGAAAATGCGCGTCGCCGGCCGGCTTGCCGCCGACGTGCTGGAAATGATAGCACCCCACGTGGTGGCCGGTGTGACGACTGAGGAGCTTAACCGCATTTGTCACGACTATATCGTCAATGTACAAGGCTGCATTCCCGCGCCGTTGAATTATAATGGCTTCCCCAAATCCATTTGCACCAGCCTAAATCACGTCGTCTGCCACGGCATTCCCACCGAGAAGAAAAAGCTGAAAAAAGGCGATATTCTCAATATAGATGTCACGGTCATTAAAGACGGCTATCACGGCGACAGCAGCCGCATGTATTTTGTTGGCGAACCGTCGATTTTGGCGCGCCGTCTGTGTCGCGTCACTTACGAAGCCATGATGATTGGTATTAAAATGGTCAAACCGGGGGTGCGCCTAGGCGACATCGGCCACGCCATTCAAAAACACGCCGAGGCCGAGCGCTTCTCGGTGGTGCGCGAATTTTGTGGTCACGGTATCGGCGAACAGTTTCACGAGCCGCCACACGTCCTGCACTACGGAAAACCCAATACCAAAGAGACACTGAAACCGGGTATGATTTTTACCATTGAGCCGATGTTGAACGCCGGTAAAGCGGCGACTAAGGTGCTCGCCGACGGCTGGACAGCGGTAACGCGCGACAAGTCGTTATCGGCGCAATACGAGCATACGTTGGTGGTTACCGACGACGGCCACGAGATTTTGACACTGCGCCAAGAAGAAATCAACGGCACGTTCAGCATTTAATTCGAAAGATTATTTATATAATGAATACGCAACCACCAGCCGAGGCCATAGACGCCTTTATCGCCGAAGTCAATTTTAACGCCGACGGCCTAGTCACCGCCATTGCCCAAGATGCCGACAGTGGCGAAGTGCTGATGCTGGCGTGGCAAAACGAAGCCAGTTTGCGACAAACCTTGGAGACCGGCGAGATGGTGTACTTTTCGCGTTCGCGGCAAAAGCTGTGGCACAAAGGCGAAAGTAGTGGCCACACGCAAAGCGTGCAACGCCTAATGATAGACTGCGACGGCGATGCGGTGCTGGCGAAAGTCGTGCAACGCGGTGGCATTGCCTGCCATACCGGCCGGACAAGCTGTTTTTACCGCGAATTTTCGCCGACTGACGGCATTTTTTCCAATGCGCCGGTAAAAAAAGACCCGAAAGCCATTTATTCATCAGACAAATAAGTAACTAACACTATGAGTGATATTTTTGAACAATTAGAACAGGTCATTGCCGAGCGCATGACGCAATCGCCGGATGACTCTTACGTTGCCAAGCTCAACCACAAGGGCTTGGACAGCATTTTAAAGAAAATCGGCGAAGAGGCTACCGAAGTCGCCATTGCCGCCAAGGGTGATGCCTACCAACCCGATCGCGAGGCCGTGATTTACGAGAGTTGCGATTTGCTATTTCATTTATTGGTGCTCTTGGGGAATAAGGGTATTCAAATGCAAGATATTCGGGTAGAATTACAGCGTCGCTTTGGCTTGTCGGGTATCGCGGAAAAAGCCGCCCGCGGCGATTAATGCGGCTAACCTAACAATTAAACAAACATAATAAACACAACAATTACAGAGGTAAACACATGGGTGGAATTAGTATTTGGCAATTAGCCATTATCGTTATCGTCGTCGCCGTTTTATTCGGTGGCAAACGCTTGCGCAACTTGGGTGGCGACTTGGGCGCTTCGCTAAAGGGTTTCAAAAAGGCCATGAAAGAGGAAGAGCCAAGCACGCTTGAGCACCAATCTAGCGAAAAGACCGAAAAACCTGCGGCCGAGCGCAGCGAAGCTCACAAAGACAACAGCTAATCGGCCAGCGCTATGTTTGATATCGGCTTCACCGAAATTTTATTAATTGGCGTGGTGGCGCTCATTGTTGTCGGGCCGGAAAAGTTGCCTAGTATGGTGCGCACCGTGCTCAGTTACGTGCGCCAAATCAAGGCCGGTTTTTCGCATATTCGCGACGAAGTCGAACGCGAATTGTCGTTAGACGAAATCAAAAAAGACTTTGAGGACGGCAAAAGCCATCTGAGTCAGGCTGTTGGCTACGATGAATTACACGACTCGTTAAACGAACTCAAGCAAGAGGCCGATGAGCTACACAACCTCGGCAACTTCGCGAGAAACGAAGTCAGCGATGCCGACATTGAAGCTGATTTGGCCAACCTCAACGACAGCATGAAACCGGCTTTGCCGGACGGCGATGCCGAGGCCGACACTGGCGTAGAACAGCACACCGTTCCCACGCAACAGCAACTAACGCTTGACCTGCCAGAAAGCCGTATCAAAACGCCACAACCAATAGAAAAGAGACAAACCTCCGATGTCTAACAACCTGCCAGCCAAAGACGGCCAACGCTTGCCGGCCGAAAGCGACTTCGATGATTTTGATGACTGCGACGAGCCGATAAATGACGATGATGCCGGCCACGAAGAGAGCATCACTTCGCACCTCGTCGAACTGCGTCAGCGCATTATTTATATTCTCATCGGCGTGCTGGGAGTTTTTGTTTTATGCTTGCCATTTAGTCAGTTGCTGTTCGAGCAGTTCGCCCAGCCGGTGTTGCAATCGCTGAGTGATAATGAAAACCTAATTATTCGCAAGCCGCTAGATTCGTTTTTAATCCCGCTTAAGCTGTGCCTATTTATCGGCATTTTGGCCTCCTTGCCGTGGATTTTGTATCAAGTTTGGGGTTTTGTCGCCCCCGGCCTCTACCAACGCGAGCGCAAAATTGTAGCCCCGCTGGTCGTCTCCACTACCGCCTTATTCTACTTAGGGGTGCTGTTTGCCTATTTTATCGTGTTGCCGTTGGCGTTTAGCTTTTTGGCTAGCGTCGCACCCGAAGGCTCGGAGTACGGCCCCGATATTGCCGAGTATTTTTCTTTTGTCTTTACTGTCTTTTTTGCCTTTGGCTTGGCCTTTGAAGTGCCGGTCGCTACGGTGTTGATGGTGATGGTTGGCGTCGTCGATGTCGAAACGCTGCGTAGCAAGCGGCGCTATATCGTCGTTTGTGCCTTTGTTTTTGGCATGTTGCTGACACCACCGGATATTATTTCGCAAACACTATTGGCGTTGCCAATGTGGGCGCTGTTTGAAATCGGCCTGTTTGTCGCCGCCCGTTTAGAAAAGAAAATGGATGCCGAGCGCCAAGCCGACATCGATAAAATCACCAGCGACGCCGATGAGTAAACCCATCGCCCTAACGTGACATGAAAGGCAACTTATCAGGACTGTGGCAGAATAATCCGGCTTTTGTGCAATTGCTGGGGCTGTGTCCGTTGTTGGCGACTTCAACTACAGTTGTCAATGGGTTGGCGATGGGTTTGGCGACGACTTTGGTGTTGCTGTTATCGGCGCTGCTAGTTTCGACGTTGCGGCAGCGCATTGATGCTAGCGTGCGTCTGCCTAGCTTTATGCTTATCATCGCCGGTTCTGTAACGGTGGTTGAGTTGCTGATGAAGGCCTTTCTCTACGAGCTCTACCTTGCGCTGGGTATTTTTATCCCCTTGATTGTCACCAATTGCGTTATCATCGGCCGCGCCGAGGCTTTTTCTGCCAAAAATAGCGTTGCCGATTCATTGTGGGACGCGCTGATAATGGGCGTGGGGTTTACTTGGGTAATTGTCGTGTTGGGTGCAATTCGCGAAGTGCTTTCCAAGGGCACGCTGTTCAGCGGTTTGAATCTCCTACTCGGCGAGCGCTTTCAAGGCGTTGCCCTTAATCTAATCGAGCCACAAGCCTTTTTATTGACCACCCTGCCGGCCGGTGCATTTATCGTTTTTGGCTTGTTGCTTGCCGGAAAACAGTGGATAGACGAGTGGCGGGCTGCGCGTGCGAAATCTAGCCGTCAGCCAATCGGCCGGTCTCAATAATACCCTCTTAAACAAAACTAACCCATTAGAGATACGCAATGACACAAGCACTGGCAATCAGCCAACTCACCAAAACCTACAGCGACGGCTTTACGGCGCTCAAAGGCATTGATTTAAGCGTTGAGCAAGGTGACTTTTTCGCTCTGCTCGGCCCCAACGGTGCCGGCAAATCAACGACCATTGGCATTATCACTTCGCTGATTCGCAAAACCGCCGGCCAAGTCCACGTCTTCGGCCACAATATCGATACCCACCCACGCGAGGCGCAAGCCTGCATCGGCGTCGTGCCGCAAGAGTTTAATTTCAGCGTTTACGAGCGCGTCGAAGACATCATCTACAACCAAGCCGGCTTTTACGGCCTGCCGCGTAAGGCTGTGAAAAGTCGCGTCAAACACTACCTAGATAAATTGGATTTGTGGGACAAACGCCACAAGTCGGCCGGCAGTCTATCCGGCGGCATGAAGCGCCGGCTGATGATTGCGCGCGCCATGGTGCACGAGCCCAAGCTGTTGATTTTAGACGAACCCACCGCCGGCGTGGACTTGGAAATCCGCCTCGCCATGTGGGACTTTATCCAAGACATCAACAAAACGCTGGGCACAACGGTTATCCTGACCACGCACTACTTGGAAGAAGCCGAACAGCTGTGCAAAAACGTCGCCATTATCAACCACGGCGAAGTTATCGAGCAAACCGATATGAAATCGCTACTCAGTCAGCTCGACGAGCAAACTATCGTCTTAGACATTGAAGGCGTTGATGAAAGTTGTGATTTGCACATTGCCGGCTACCATACGCGCCGCGTCGATGCCCATACCTTAGAAGTCGATATTTCGCAGGGACAAAGCATGACTACCGTATTTGTGGCTTTGGAAAAACAAGGCGTTAGCATTCACTCGATGCGCAACAAAGCCAACCGTTTAGAGGCGCTGTTTTTGCGCTTGGTCAAAAAAGGAGGAGAAACCGCATGAACCGCGAACACCTACAAAAAGATTGGGTCGCCTACCAAACCTTAACGCGGCGCGAAGTTCAGCGCTTCACGCGCATTTGGGTGCAGACGCTGATTCCGCCGGTGATTACGACCTTGTTGTATTTCTTGATTTTTGGCAAGCTGATTGGCGAGCGTATCGGCCGCATTGACGGCGTGTCCTATATCGAATTTATTGCCCCCGGCTTGATTATGATGGCGATTTTGACCAACGCCTATTCCAACGTGTCGTCGTCATTTTTCGCCACCAAGCATCACAAAAATATCGAAGAGCAATTGGTATCGTCGATGCCCGATGCCTTGATTATTTTGGGCTACGTCACCGGCGGCGTGTTGCGCGGTTTGTGCGTGGGCTGCATTGTCGGTGCCGTGGCGCTGTTTTTCACCCATATTCACGTTGAGCACCTGCTGTTGACGGTGATTGTTGCCGTGCTCACCGCCGTAGTGTTCTCCATTGCTGGCTTTTTGAACGGCTTGTACGCCAAAAATTTTGACGACGTCACCTTGGTCACGACCTTTTTATTGACACCGTTAACCTATTTGGGCGGCATTTTTTACTCGATTTCCATGTTGCCGGCTTTTTGGCAGGGCGTGGCGCAGTTTAACCCGTTGTTGTACGTGATAAACGGCTTTCGCTACAGCATGTTAGGCATCTCCGATGTGTCGTTCACCGTCACGGCGTTGGTGTTGGTATTACTCGCCGGCGGCTTGTTTTGGTTGGCGTTGTATTTGATGAAACATGCCGCTAGTTTGCGGGCTTGAGTTGTTCAATAGGCGGTAAGAAGTAACCTACAGCACGCAGCGCGTGCTTTTTTGCTAATCTCACCAAGGTGAAAGAAAAGCTATTTTAAATATGAACATCACCCTAACCACCGTCGAAACCCTCGCGCCCGACCAAGCCTCGCTCAACGCCGCCAAAAAGCTGTTGAAGCCGGCAAAGTGGCCGCTCAAACAGCGCCATGAGACTTTGGTTTGGGCGCATTGCCAAGGCTCTGGAGCAAATCCTTATATGACCGTGGTTGACCTTGCCGACCACGGCTATAAATGCACCTGTCCGTCGCGCAAATTTCCTTGCAAGCACGCTTTGGCGCTGATGTGGATCGTTGCCGAAGACAGCGCCGACAGCTTTGCCGCTGCCGAAGTGCCCGAATGGGTGACGGATTGGCTAGGGCGGCGACGCAAATCAACCGCCGCTGCAACGGCTAGCGATGACACGCCCAAGCCGAAGAAAAATATTCATCAAACTGATGCGCCAAGCAAACCCACTAACCCCGAAGCTGAAAAGAAAAAGCAGGCCGCGCAAGCCAAACGCGCCCTCAAAACCAAAGCCGTCACCGACAAAGCCATTAGCCAAGGGCTTAATGAATACAACCAGTGGCTCAACGACCAATTGCGCACGGGGCTAGGTGATTTTATCGACAACACTAGCGAGCGCTGTCGCAATATCAGCGCGCGTCTCGTCGATGCCAAGGCGACGACGTTGGCCGGTCGGCTAGACGAATTGCCGGCAAAAATTCTCAGCGCCCACAAAGATATGCGCTTTCGCGTTGCCGTCAATGAGCTGGGTAAAACCACGTGGCTAGTGAAAGCGTGGCAACGCCAACCCGACAACCCCGACGCTCGCCGTGCGATTAACCTCGCGGAAAGCCGAGACAAATTATTAGCGCTCGCCGATGCGCCACGCTTGCACGGCATTTGGCAGGTCGTGGGCGAATATATCGAATCGCGGCGCGACGGCTTAATTAGCCATGCGACGTGGTTGCGGTTGGTGTCGGCTGTGGACGGCACAGCCAGTGACAACGCCCCGACTTTTGCCCTGTTGCAAGATTATTATCCCGCCTCCGCCGGTCGTCGGCAGGTCGTCAGCCAACTCGGCAGTTTTCTGGCCGCCGAGGCGGTGTTTTATCCCAGTGCTTATCCACTGCGCGCCATTTTGACGCAACAAGAGCCGCTCGCCCCACCGCCGGCCGGTTTTGTCAAGGCGCCACAAGTCAATTTGCGCGACTTTTTCCAATCTTATCAACGCGCCTTGTCGGCCATTCCGTGGTTGGAAGCCATGCCGTTTACCTTGCCGGCCGGTCGTTTTATCGCTCAACAGACGGCAAAAAACCAAAAGCAAAACGTCAGCTATTGGTGGCAAAGCCACGCCGATGCCGATTGGCAGTTGCCTTTGCAACCCAATCAAAGCGGCGACGATAGCGAGTGGATGTTGCTGCTCGCCAGCGACTGCGCCCAGAGTTTTATTTTGTGGGACGGCGTGTATGCGAAATTTGGCAGTAGCGAGACGATTTGGGGGGCGCTGTAATGTATTTTTGGAATAAAGACAATTTTGAAGGTTTGAAACAAATTGGGGAACACTACGCCTCGCATCCGAACTTATCATTTTACGGTGAATATTGCTTATCCAAAGAAAAAGGGCTGAAAAAAGCCGCCAATCAGGCGACACAACATTTGCTTTCGCATCTAAATCAACTGCCATTGGCGACACAACGTCAATTAGGTTTAGAACTTAGCTATTTGTACATCAAACACAGTGGCGTATCTCACCAAATGATGCCTTACCCACTCAGTATGTATCTTCAAAATTTGCTAGCCGAGTGGGCTAAAAGTGAGCCAGAAAATGTGGATATTTTATTCGCAGCGGGTTATTTGTGTGGAAATTATGCTTTTTTTGAGAAAGTGTTGACGATTGACCCCAACCACCAGATGAGCCTCACGCGATTACTTAATGCCGAAATAGATCAGGTGGATTTTCAAACACATCATTTAGACGAGGGGGCTTTTATTGGCAAGGTTGACGATGCCATAGACTGTTTACAGCAAGCGAAAAATCGAATTGATAAGCTCAAGGACGAACACTATAAATCAAGTTACTTAGCAGAATATCGCTATTATAAAGAACTCTTAGACGCGTGGATTGCTTTTTCTCAAGAAACAACAAACGATAATTTTGTCGATTGGTGTAAAAAACATGGTCACCATTTTAGTTTTCCAACAAAAATATATTATTCAAAGTAGGCGCGAAAAATGAACACAGAAAACCTGCAAAATCCTTGGCTATTTGGCTGCAACTAACTGATTATTTACAACATGACGAAACAAGAATTCTTAAAAACCCACATTTTTTATGGGTTAAAAAATTTGGCTCTCCCCAAAATCAAGTGGGTAAGTTAAAATACTCGTATGATGAAATCATTATTTGAACAAGCGTTGTCAATCAACGCGCCTTGGTTTATTG
>PDWI01001711.1_pt1 | contig 36342 bp, 25 predicted proteins | sample 1430891 | NCBI WGS metagenome assembly PDWI01 (sample SAMN01162508, study PRJNA174530) | Oral metagenome, whole genome shotgun sequencing project. | biome: Marine environment; feature: Marine mammal; material: Swab sample of the gingival sulcus; isolation source: swab sample of gingival sulcus... | reverse complement strand
CTTAGTACTTTACGCTAGCATATTTTTTAAAATCTTCCGACTTTAAGCTTCGCTATTATTCTCATCTAGAATTAACTTGGTTTAAACTTTGCTAAATGGTGAACTTCATCCATTTAGCTTCGTTTAAATAATTGTTCTTGGTTTACTATTTAACTTTCAATGTTCTGTTTTTGTGACCACAGTCTATTAAATGGGTCAACTCGATTATTGTATCATCTTTTATAACTCTTGTCAAGATTTTTTTTAATATTTTTGACGAATTATTTTAATATTTTTTGTCACCTCTCTCAAGCGACAAGCGATATTATATCACCGTATCACCAATGGTGTCAAGAACTTTTTCATAAAAATATTAATAATTTTTCAACCCTGTTTTTTCACTGTTTCATCAAATCTATTTTTACTATTTCTTTCATCTTCTCTATATGTCTAAAGCTAGCCATTTCACTCCCTTCGACACCGATACTCGCAAGGCTACTTGCAACTCCTTGTTTTAAGGCAAACTCAGAATCATTCCCCTTCATTATTCCATATACAAATCCTCCTAACAAAGAATCTCCTGCGCCAACCGTGCTTTTCACTTCAACTTTATTAGGTCTTACTCTATATACCACATCTTTGCTTAATAGCATACTTCCATTTTCACCCATAGACAAAATTATCTTATCTACCTTATTATCCAACAAACTTTTTGTTTCTCTTATTATTGCAACTTCATCATTTAATAGCTTATTTAAATACTCTGATAATTCATTTATATTTGGTTTAATAAAGTCAACCTTCGTTTTAAGACTTTCGCGCAAAACCTCTCCATCTACATCTAAAAAACTGAGAACCCCTTTACCTCTAGCTAAATCTATAAATCTTCTATAAATATCTATTGGAGTTTTTTCAGGAAGACTACCAGATAATACAATCGCATCACCTGATGCCATATTTTCTTTTAGATATTCTTCAACTTCTAATAGAATCTCTTCTTTTTCTAAGTATGATTTTTCATTGATATCTGTAAATGTTTGATTTTTTTCATCAACCACCTTGGTGTTAAGTCTTGTTTTCTCTCCATTTTGAAATAGCATATAATCAATACCTAATCTTTGTAAATTTTTTTCAAAAAAAGGTATACTATCTTTACCTAATAAAGCTATTGCTTTAGATTCTCCTCCTAAACTGGAAATTTGTTTTGAAACATTTATTCCTTTACCTCCTATATTCATTACGCTTCTCTTTACTCTATTTACTTTATCTATCCTAAAATCATCGACAAAAACCGTCTTATCAATGGCAGGATTCAGCGTAAGTGTATAAATCATATCTTACCCCCCTACTTAATAGCCCTTGTTATTATGTATGTAGGGATATTTAATTCACTAAGCCTACCTTCTCTATTCTTATCTTCAAGCAAATCCGTCAATACGAAACCAGCCTTTAACTGTCCGCCTATCTGTTCTTCCATAGTATGCGAAAACTGAATTCCAGCATCTTCTTCTTCCAACTGTCTCCTCTGCTCTTCATTTACCAAAGGATTAAAAGGAAGCGAATTAATTACCCTCTCTTCTTCGTTATCAAGCATATATCCTATTCCATTATCAAGACCCGCAAGAAAAATACCTCCCTTTTTAAGAACTCTATATACTTCCTTAAAAATAGATTCAACCTTTTCTACATAAATATTACTAACCGGATGAAAGACGATATCAAAACTATTATCTTCAAAAGGAAGGCGCTTAGTCATATCAGCACGAATTATCTCGATATTGTAGCCTTCTCTCATTGCTACTATCTGCTCAGCCTCAAGCTGTTTTAAGGAATAATCAAGAACTGTGCAATCCGCTTCATGAGCAACAAAAATCGGCATTTGTTGACCACCCCCACTGGCAAGACCTAGAATTTTCTTGCCTTTTAGTTCTCCAAACCATTCCTCAGGAACAAATCTAGTCGGTGTAAGCAAAACATTTAATTCACCATTTTTTGCTTTTAAAAACTCTTCATGTGATATAGGAGTGCCCCACTCCCAACCATCTTCAATCCATTTATCTATTGTCTTTGCATTTAAGTCGGTATATTTATCTTTCATTTTCTAACCTTTTCCTTTTTAATAACAAATTTAGGCTTCCACAATATATTTTCCCACATATCGTTAAAAATATCCACTTTTTTAGAAAACTTGCTAAGGGTATAGATCGTTTGCGCGGTGCGAGGGTTCAAATCCCTCCTTCTCCGTAAATAAAAATGGACTAACTAAAAGTTAGTCCATTTTTATTTACCTGAAGGAGGGATTTGAACGGAGCGTGTAGAAAAAGTGCCAGTGGCACTTTTTTAGCGAGTGGCGAGCGACGTAGGAGTGAGATAGCGTTAGTCTTGCTTTTTTATTCGTCTTAAATAGACAGCGGAAAAATCCCTCCTGCGTTATTTAGAGATAAAACCCAACTATGTTGGTGGGTTATTTTTTTACTTCGAACGAGGGATTTGAACGGAACGTGTAGAAAAAGTGCCAGTGGCAGTCTTTTAGCGAGTGGCGAGCGACGTAGGAGTGAGATAGCGTTAATCTTGCAATTTTTTTCGCCTTAAAAAGACAGCGGAAAAATACAGAAATCCGATATGAGCATAACTATTATTACCCTCTGCCGAATGTTTTTCTATATTCTAATGGGCATATCGGATTTCAACTAATAAATAAAAACAAACATACCAAAAGCAAAATATTAGCATAACTATTATTACCCTCTGCTGAATATATTTCTCTATTCTAATGGGCATATCGGATTTCAGCTAATAAATAAAAACAAACATACCAAAAGCAAAATATTAGCATAACTATTATTAACTTCTACCGAATATATTTCTCTACTCTAATGGGCATATCGGATTTCAACTAATAAATAAAAACAAACATACCAAAAGCAAAATATTAGCATAACTATTACTACCCTCTGCCGAATATATTTCTCTATTCTAATGGGCATATCGGATTTCAACTAATAATAACAAAAACAACATATGATTATAACTATTACTAACCTCTATCAAATATATTTCTATATTCTAATGGGCATATCGGTTTCCCATTATATTCTCTAAATATTTCTTTTTGCAGATAGTATCGGTGGAACTATTATTCCGTTTATTAATGTTAATAAAACATCTTTTACCATAAATGGTATCATACCAACAAAGACTCCTGCTAAGCTAGCTTCTTTTACACTTACATATTTTACAATTATGTATATGTAAATAATTCCTATTAAATAAACTATGGCAAGCCCTACAAAACTAGCTATGTAAACACCCTTGATACTTATCTTATTTTCTTTTAAAAACTTATCTCTAACAAGGCCTACAAAAAACGCTGCAAATGCAAATCCTACAATAAAGCCAAAGCTAGGATAAAAAACGTAAGCTATTCCTCCACCTAGAGAAAAAACAGGCAGTCCAACCAAGCCCAAGGCTATGTATACCACTTGACTAATAAGGCCTTTCTTGGCTCCTAACAAAAGTCCGCCTAATATACAAAAAAACAACTGTAGTGTTATTGGTACCGTTGGAAAAAATAAGTTTGGTATTTTTATATATGCCCCTATGGTCATAAGCGCCACAAAAAGGCTAATTTCAGTTATATCTCTAATGTTTAATTTCATAATGTTTCCTTTCAAGTTGTGTTTAAAGTATTGTTTGTTTTATTTAATTAATAAGTTATTAATGTATATTAGTAATCTTTAAGATATTTTATATAATAAATCCGATAGGTGCCATTTAAATAATCGTTGCACCGGCTACCACATAATCATCCTTATAAAGCACCACAGCCTGCCCCTTGCTAATAGCTCTTTGCGGCTCATCAAACTCCACAACTAGCGTTCCATCGTCTTCCGTATACGCCAAGCACTTCGAAGGTTTATGCCTATATCTTATCTTTGCCATTAATTCAGTTTTTTCCTTAAAGCTTTCCATACCCATCATATTTACATCGCTTGCCCTTAGCACAGAAGAAAATGTATCTTCATTTCGCCCTAAAACAACTTGATTCTTTTCTAAATCTATCGCCAATACAAAGAGTCTCGAATCCGCACTTATTCCAAGCCCTCGTCTTTGCCCTATTGTGTAATTCACTATACCTTTATGTCTACCTAAAAAATTTCCATTTATATCGACAAAGTCTCCTGCCTCACTTACAAGCCCACTATATTTTTCCATAAAAGCGACATAATTACCATCTTCCACAAAGCATATATCTTGGCTATCAGGTTTGTCAGCAATAGTCAAATCTATTTTTTTTGCTATTTCCCTTATCTCATCTTTCGAATATTCGCCAACAGGCATAATCGTTCTCTTTAACTGCTCTTGCGTCAATTTGCAAAGCGCATATGTTTGATCTTTTTCTATCGTTTTAGACTGTTTTATTGTATATCTCCCATTCTCAAGTTGAACAACTCTCGCATAATGTCCTGTAGCTATATAGTCAGCCCCGATAGATAAACTCTTATTCAAAAGACTTTCCCACTTCACCTTTCTATTACACATTACACAAGGATTTGGAGTTAAGCCATTTCTGTAAGAATCTATAAAGTATCCTATAACGTCTCTCTCAAATTCTTCCTTAAATTTTATTACCTGATATGGTATCCCCAACTTATCAGCAACCCTTTTCGCATCTTGTATTGCAGATGAACTTCCACATGCACCACCCGAATCGCTATCACATTTGTTCTCATGCCACATTTCCATTGTGACACCTATTACATTATATCCTTTTTCCTTAAGCAAATAGGCAGCCACCGAGGAGTCAACTCCACCTGACATGCCTATTACTACTGTTTTTTCTTTATTCATATTTTTCCTTATATTTAAAATTCATTTCCTATCATATGTCATATAAATTAGACATAAGATTTTTCATTGTACTATATGTCATAGGTTTATAATAATAATAACCTTGAATATAATCAACTTGTAACCACTTAAGATAATCTATCTGTTCCTTCTCTTCTGCCCCTTCAACAACCACTTCAAAATCAAAAGTTTTATTTAACATTACTATAAACTCAACTAACGCCTTACTCTTATAATCATAAGGAACATTCTTTACAAACGCCCTATCTATCTTAACTACATCCGCTTCAATAGTAGATAGGTAAGACAAAGATGAATAACCTGTACCGAAGTCATCCAAAGCTATGCGAACACCTAAATCCCTAATCTTAGAAATAATTTCAGCAACTTCATTAAGTCTCTCTATAAAAAGTGTTTCTGTAATTTCAACTATCAAATGTCTACCTGACAAGTCAAATTCCCTTAGGCATTTTTTAATGTACTTTACAAGTTTATCATCTCTAAAGTGAAGCACACTAATATTAACATGAACTATAAAATCAGAGTAATATTCGAGCATTTCCTTACACTGCTTGCAAGCAGTCCTAAGAACATTATAGTCAATCGCAATTATATCATGATTCTCCTCTGCCATTTGAATAAAATCATTTGGATACACTATACTACCATCTTCCTTAACCCAACGAACAAGGGCTTCTGCCCCAACGATATTATCACTCGTACTGTCGACAATAGGCTGATAAAAAGGAATAAACTCACCATTATCTATACCTTTCTTCATACCTCTTCCTATCGCTATTCTGTCAGAAAACTCTTTTTTATGCTCTTGAGAATAGAACTCTATACTTCCACTTCCATTCTTTTTAGCAACATTCAATATAAAGTTCGCATTGTTTATCATCTCATTAGAAGAAATACTTGTATCCTCGCAAAAGTATATACCCATACAAGCAGTAAGTTCAATTTGTTTATTTTTAATCAAAAACTTATCTTTAAGTGCAAGTCGCAATTTTTCAATATATATGTATATCTGATTAATAAATTCTATGTCGTCTATTAAAATTACAAAATCATTCCCGCCAACCTTGGCTATTGTATAACCAGAAAAACTATTTTTTAATCTACCTGCAACTTCTGAAAGAAGGTTATCCCCTTCTTTAAATCCAAATTCATCGTTAATACTCTTAAAATTATCTAAGTTAAGTGCTATCAAGGCAACCTTTTTCCCTGGATTTTTAACAGCTTGAGCAAGACCGTTAACAAGATATTGTCGTTTTGGCAAATTAGTAACTTCATCAACATATTTATGCCTAGTATCCCTAACAAGCATAGCATACTGTCTTTTATTAATCTCAAACAAAGAAATTTCCGTTGCCAACTCTTCCATCTGAGGACTTTTAAACGTCCACTCCAAACCTACAACATCCTCTGTTCTACACCTATGAATAAGCTCATAAAAATAAATTTCAGCTAGTTTTCCCTTTACTTGTTCATCCTTCGACAAGTCGACTATCGAACAACCTTTCAACTCATCTGCATTTGCATCGAATATCTTACAAGTTCTACCATTATAGTCAAGTATAGTCTCATAATTAAGAATAATTATAGAATCTGTAGAATTATCATATATATTTTGATAGAGTCTCATTTTATAGTTAACCCTAGTTTTTACTATTTGATGACTTATACTAACCATCAAAATCATATCAAACATTTCAACTACAATTAAAACCCCATAAAAATATATAGTAAACAAATCTGGCTTTTCTATAAAACTAATACCATATATAAACGGAGCAAAAATAATCATTACTATACCGACTACTCTTCGAGCGGTTATATCCTTCTTCCAAAAAGCATAGCTTACACCAACTAACAATATGCCAGTGGCAAACATAATTTTTCCAAAGTAATATACCAAAGAAATTCCAAAATAATAATATATAAAAACCGGAATAACACCAATAATTATTATATATCCAATTAGTCTAAAATCTATGTCCCAAATCTCTTCTTTCGCTTTTTCGCTCTCGTCCTTCACGCTATACTGGAGTAGTTTATATAAAAAATAAAATTCTGCAAGATATAAATAATGCTGCACAAAAATAACAAAGCTAACATATCTGCCTATAAGCAAAAACTGATTGCCTAAACTGATAAACAAATACAAGCCTAGTATACATGTTAAATTATTAATTATATTACGCCTAACATACCTATTTGTTATTATGGTTATAGCCACGGCATTACTTATAATTATTATTTCCGCAATGTTCATATATAATAATGCAGTATTCATAAAACTACCCTTCTTCTATCTATAAAAGTATTCCCCATCTATCCTTTTATAAAAATCATCCTTCTTAGTTCTAAAAGGAACCATATTAAAGAATAAACAATCTTCTACGTTATTTTTACCTCTTATAGCATCCATACACGCTTTCTTAGCAGTTTCTGTAACTTTAAAATCCATAAACCATGACTTATGGGCAGGCGGAAATTGAACATAAACATCTATCTGAAATATAACTTCATTAACAGTGTTAGGAAAAAGAGGGCTGTTTACCCTATTTAATATAACGTTAGCTATAGCTAGATGTCCATCATATTTTAAATTTCTCGCCTCAACCGCTACCATTTTACAAAGCCAGTAATAATCATCCTCAGTATACTTACCATACTTATTATACAAATAATCTTCTGGCAATTTATATCCGTATTTATTTAGATTTATAGTCCTTGTCTCTTCATCCCACAAAACCTCAAACCCAAACGCTTCTGAAACCAATCTAAGCGGTATATATATAATATCTTCATATTTAAACGGAGCCAAATTTATATTTCTTATGTCTCCATTAATCTGAAATATATCCATTCCTTCAATCATAAAGAAGTTAACATCATCAGTGCTTACCATTATCATAGCTTTGTTAGCCTCATAATTTATATCAGTAGCACCCAAGGCTCTCCCTATATCCTCCAAAGGTAAATAAGAGTTTCCATCTACAACCAAAATATTATTTAATAGTTCAAGCCTATCATCATTGACATTAATTTTCATATCCGTTACTATCGGATTGTTATTTAACGCTTCTTCTTCCTTGCTAACATTATTTTGCTCTTTATCTTCTCCACTAGCATAAACACTAGAAGTAAACACAACAAAAAAAAGCAAAAGTAATAAAGTAAGTATTTTATTTCTCATTTTCAAACGCCTTTTTTGCTAAATATATCGCTCCAATAAGTCCTGCATCCTGTCCATTTTTAGGGTATTTAATATAATCATCTACCTCATCTGTATATCTCTTATGAGAAAGATACCCGTTCATATATTTTTTGAAATTTACCTTGAACTTTTCAAATAATTGTTCTTGCCTTGATACACCACCACCAATCAAAATAATATCCGGCGCTAGTATCAAGGTATACGTCATTAAAGCCTGACCCACATAATCACCTATGTAATCCCAAACCTCATGTTCTGGACTTAGCTTATCTCCCCTTATTCCATATCTTGCAAAAATAGATTCACCACAAGCCATGCCCTCTAAGCAATTTTTGTGCATAGGACAAACACCTTCAAAATCTTTTTCCCTCGACTGAATTAAAATGTGTCCCATCTCTGGATGAGTAATTCCATTTCTCACCTGACCATCCATAACATAACCTGCACCAATTCCGGTACCTATTGTTATATAAAGAACACTTTTTTTGCCTTTTCCATGACCCTCATAATACTCACTTAGTGCAGCTCCATTAACATCAGTATCAATGTTAATCGGTACATCTATAACTTTTTTTAAATCTTCATAAATATTATAATTCGCCCATGCCAATTTTGGTGTGTTAAGTATCTTTCCATAAGTCTCGCTATCTCTATCAATATCAATAGGTCCAAATATAGCTACACCTAAAGCATCTATATCCTTCCCCCTAAAAAATTCGAAAACCTTTGACATTGTGTATTCTGGTGTCCTTGTCTCTATACTTATCCTATCTACTATATTCATATTATCATCGGCAATACAGCATACAAACTTTGTTCCACCTGCTTCTATTCCAGCAAACATACATCCTCCTATTTTATAAAACCATCAAGCATTATAAAAATTATATTCATATAAAATCTACATGCCCTTGATTATACTATAACATTTTTTAGCATAAAATGTAATAAATGTATCTTATTATTTTTTTATGACTTTCTTTTTATGTACTCTTATTAAATAATTTTGCCATATTTATTTCACTAATAAAAATAGAAAAAAGAATCAAAGCACTACCTATTATCATTTTATAATTCATCTGTTCTCCCACTATTGCTATTGAAAAAATAGTCCCAATAACAGATTCAAAGGATAATATAACCGCAGCCTCAGTTTCCGTTGTATACTTCTGTGCCCACGTTTGCATTGCAAAGGCAAGAGCAGTCGGAAAAAGACCTAGATAAAGCAAGGCTCCCATACCTTTTACAGAATAGTCCATACTAAAATCATATCCACCGATTACAAACAATAATAGCGCCATCAAGAAAGATATACCCATCTGAACTAAAATCAGATGAGATACATTTTCTTCTCTTGAAAATTCACCAGTCCAAACTATATGAAATGCAAATAAAACTGCACCCACTCCAGTAAGCAAATCTCCTCTTCCTATAGCAAAATTACTATCTAACGTCAAAAAAGCAACTCCAATAAGAGTTATAAACGCAGCAAGTATGTTCTTTTTATTAATCTGATTTCCTATCAAAAATATTCCTATAAAAGGAACCATGATAACATTTGTAGCTGTAACAAAGGCACTTTTAGAAGGTGTTGTATACTGAAGTCCAATAGTCAAAAAATAAAATGCCACAAAAGCTACTATCCCTAACAACAACCCTCTTTTTAAGGCTGTTTTTTTCATGCTTTTTATCGAATTAAATGAAACTATTAACATAGCTAAAAAAGCAACTAGAAATCTAATAAGTAAAACAAATGACGCATTAAAGGAAGAAATCGCTATGTCGGTCGCAACAAAGCCACTCCCCCATATTGTAGTAACCAATAAAAGAGTAATAACCCCTTTTAAATGATTATTTTTAGAATACTTGTTCATATATTTTTTGTAGATAAACTATTTAACACTAATATATTTAAAAGCATTATAAAATGTCTAACTAAACTCCTTTTACCTTTAAATCCCCCACCTTATGTAAGCTACATTATATCACAGCAATATTATTAAACACAATAAAATAACTTATCGAAAAACAATCTAATACAAGTCCTTTTTTATAAGTCTAGATAAAATAGTAATCATCTCACTTCTTTTTATCGCATCATAAGCCTTAAAATTATTAACACTTGATATTAAACCATAATCATGAGCCTTCTTTACTAAATCACCATTAGACTCATTGCCATACTTTATCTCATAGGCCTTTACAAACATCTCCAAGGCATCTTTCTTACTTATAGTGCCATCACTTAGTTTATTTCCATTTAATATTCCTGACCTAATAAGGGTATTTATGTCTGCCCTTTTTAAATTTTTTTCAAAATCAATTTCTAAAGCATTATCAAGAACAGCAAAAATACTATTAACGACATTCTTGTGCGAAGCAAAGCTTTCAGGAATATAAGAAGTCATACCCTTGATGTCATATTTCTTTTTAATATCCTCGAGATACTTCCTCGACCAGTGCGTTTTATTATAATAAGACTGAGCGTATCTAAAATCATTAACTCTGTATGCTTGCAATATCGCCGGTTGTTTTATCTTTGCAGTGAACGAGGTTTTTCCACATATCACCTCAATAGGCTTCGCCTTGTCCACATACTCTTGCATCTTATATACATACTTATCATAAGCTCCCTTATCAAAACTTACAGATACATCCTTATCAAAATATCTTAAATTCTTACGCTTTGACTCACCTTTCAGATAAACTCCCAAATTCAACGGCGCCCTATAAGCATTGAGTCCATAAGAAAATTTATTATAAGCTAAAAAATCTTTTTTTAGCTCAATTACCACGCTATTTTTATTATCCCCGTTTCCATACTTATTAAAATAACTATCAGCAAATCCTGAAGGAAAAATCAATTCCCCATCCTTAGTCCTTATCTTTAAATCCACTCCTCGTTTCGAAAATGTCCTATACAAAAAATCAGGTATTTCTATCATATAATCCATTATCTTATCATTTGAGCTTTTAAAGTCCACATTGACTACACCAAGATCATTCATAACTATCTGTGATATTAGCCTCTCACTGACTATTCTATCACCCTTATTTCCATCTCTAAAACGATAATAGACCTTTTTATTTTTACTGTCATAAGACTGCTCATAATCACTATCTGGCAGCAACAGTGCTTCTAAGTCTACATTTCTATCATACTCATTTTCATCAGGCAAAGTAAGCAGAATAAAGAAATGCGTATACTGCGACTCCCTGACTATTTTTCCTTCCTCACCACTTATTGTAAGAATAGTCTTTCCTCTAACATAATACTTCCTGTTAGGCGACAATCCTTCTAGGCTTATGACATTCTTTTCGTGTATGTTTCCACCACTTGGCGCAGAATTAGGACTTGTAAACACTTTAGCACCAACAAACTTTTTATTTTCACTTATTTCTATCCTATATGAATATTCTTTTTTAACAGCACTTTCATCCTCATTGCTTATGTCAAAATTATCTAGCATCCACTCCAAAACTACCATATCCTTATCAAGGCTTCTTTGGAAACCATATTTATCTAGCATAAACGAAGAAGCTAACCCCAGTCTCCTCGGTGGTGTTGGAGCATCTACATCCAATGTCTTTTTAGATGTAGTATTACTATAATTGGACTCAACATCCTTGCCTATCGCCTTAAGCCAAAAGTAATAAGTGGTGTTAGGAAATAGTCCATCAACGCTAATTTCGTAATATGAGCCATTTACAAAATCATCCGTAGGCTTCTTAATCTCTACCTTTTTTACATCCGTTTTATCGTCCTTTTTGGAATAAATAATCTCGTAAGTAAAGTCAGTATTATACTTAAATTGCAAATTAATACTTGTACTGCTTGCAGAACTAGCGTAAAGATTTGGAACTTCTGGATTTGGATTTATTTCAATATTTTCTGGAAGAGTGCTCGCAAGCAAAACGCTTGGAATAAACATTTCAACAATCTCACCACTTGGAAGTTCTCTATATACATTTAGCAAAAGCAAGTACTTGCTATTTGGCAAAAGTCCACCCTGAGTATATTTAAGCTCATCTCCATCTACAACAGGATTAATTTCAACATATTTATATTCTGATGTTCCATCCTTCAAGGCTTTCGTAAGGTCACTCATATACTTCTCAAAATCATAAGTCGCATCCTCATTTTTCATATGAGCTATTTTATTTTCTACCTCATCATATTTCACACACAAAAACTTATACTTGCTATCAATTATTCCTTCAGAGTTTTCTCCAAAGCTTATTTCTCTATCAATAATCTCCAAATCAGCATCCACATGTGACATCGCCTCTTTGAATCTTTCAACCTCTATTTTACTGTCATAAATATTATAAGCATTAACACCCTTTTCTTTAAGTTCACCTTCATCTATAAAAAGCCTTGTCTGCCACTTTGATAAAATCGAATCCTCACTAGCATTCTTAGCCATTACTTCATACCACTTATTCCTGAACTTAATGCCAATACTATTTTCACTTACCTCATCAATCATAAAAGGAGGATTACTCAAACTAGGCGGCATAAAAGATGCCCCATTATAATCATAGTAGAAAGCTACAATGCTATGAGCCCCTATTAAATCTTGCTTTTTAGGAACAACTTTCACATAGTATAATTTATTCGGACTAATCGCCTTCATCCCACCATCTATATCGTAGTAAGATTGAAAATTATACCTATATCCTATAATATTATCACCATCTAAAATAACATTTTCACTTGTTGTAGAACTTGTTTTAAAGTCTTGTATTACTGGTTTTACATACTCCAAGCTACCATAAGAATCCGAAATATATATGTCGTACGAAACATTATTGTCATAAATTATCTTACCATATGTTGGAGAAAGTTCATTTATATCACGCCTTTTAAAAGCACCCCAAACAATATTAACTCCACCATTATCGGCTATCCTAAATACATCATTATTTTGTATAACCTGATTTATTGGCGTTGTTAACGAATAATCTTTTACAAAGTATTTATCTTTTAAAATATTTATAGTGTCTAACGAATCCTCAATACTGTCATTACTAGAATAATTCGGCATTATCATATCAAAGCTCTTTTTACTTAGAAACTCAGGAATATAAGGCTTGCTAGGAACTATATATGCACTCGAAGGATTATATGCAACCTTGTTTGACTGAGTATAATTTTCTTGATTGCTATATTTAACAAAAAGTTGATATGACTTACCATAATCAGGACTTTTCATCTTATAATAACCAATGACACCTGAACTACCATTAAAAATAGCTATCGGCTTCTTATTTCCTTCATCTATCTCAACAACTCTTATTTCCTCTAAATTAGCTGTTTCATCCTCGACTTGATAAGTAGATGGTATTTCCCATAATAATTTTATATATTCACCATCTTTTTCAAGTTCAAGCTTGATTTCAGTAGTAACCTTAGAAATATTAGGAAAAAGCCTATTTCTACTTATGCTTTTGCCATTGTAATTGTCTATCATCGGCTCAACAAAAACTGAATATGTCTGCCCTGGAACAAGGTTTGAATCCAAGCTTAACTTTAACATCTGTCTGCCTGTTCCACTATCAATATATGAACTTACTTCATTAGAATCCTTACTTACTATAACTTGACCATCTATGTTATCAATAACATCGTCCTTATTATCATAATTTCCTAAAGCATACATAATTTTATATTTTACACCCTGAACCGCAATATCATCAAACTTTACATCAATGCTATTTGCCCTTGTTTCATAAGTTGCAGCTATATCAGTAAGGGCATACACATACTTTCTAGGAGATATATACGGCGCTTCTTCTTCCGTCACCTTGCCTTCCGCATCGACTTTTCTATGAATATGGAATGGCGTAATCTCTATTTCATAAAGAGAACCAGTATCTATCTTCATCTTATTATGCAAGGCAATAATCTTTTCCGTATATTCAACACTACCTTTATAAATTTTTATATTGGTATTTTTTCCACTCGTAATATTTCTAACATCTAAATTATAATAATCAGGTTCATGCTCTTCACCATCACTTGCCCAAGAAACAGGGTCTTTAAAACTGATAGTCAACATTGGACTAATAGTCTTTTTCAAAGTAACATAATCTGTATTTACTATAAATGATACATCATCCACTTTTAGTTGTTCTATAGCTATTTGTGAGTTAGCATATACATTTGACACTATAAAAAGAAAGGTCAATATGCCAATAATTACTTTTTTCATAAAACTATTCTCCTTTATGTAGTTTGTTAAGAAGCTCAAGCGCCTTTTTCATATTCATATTGCTCTTAGGGTAAACACGAGCATCTTCTAATTTTAGCAATCCTAGGTTAAGCCCCTTAAGCAAGGTGTTTTTATACCTGTAATCAACTTCATCTATATCTTCTATCAAATAATAATCGTATATCTGAGTCCTATCTAAGTCTATATCATTTAGCATTTCATAGAGCTTTAAATAAACAAACAAAGCTTCTTCATTCTTTAAAGGCGACAAGGCATTTGCCGAACTAACGCCAGTAATACTAACAAGTTCTCTCCATGTCCTACCCAACAACTTTGCTGCTGCCTCAAGAAATTTTTGCTTACTTCCTACAATACTTCCATTTGATATTTCATAAAAATTATAAACTTCATCGAGACCATACTCACTTACAAGTTCGGCATTTCCATCTTCAAGACCTGATGTCTTTGCAAGTAATACAAATTTATTTGTATTCTTACTATCGTAGTGGAACTTACCTCCCCAATAATCTGCATTTACCTTACGATAAGAATCTTTCTTTTCATACATATAATTTAAAGAAGAAGTATCCTTTGCACCTAAAACATATGTTATTTTATCAGCAAAATAATCGAATGAATAAACACCATAAATATTAGAATCAAAAATAATTTCCGACCTATTATAATAAATATTTTTAAGCTTTTTAATATTATCCAAAACAATATTTAAAAACACCTTATCTAAAAGATATATTTCATCCTCAAGGTCATCTAATAAATAATTCACCCTACTTTCAACAACAGTGTCAAATCTTTCCTCAATTCTCTGTTCTAATTCCACCATTCGAATTCTATATACATATAATCTAGGGTCTAAGTCCATTTCGTAGCTAACTACCTGCTTACCGTCTATATCTTTATCTAGTTCTCTGTTATATAGATTAAGTTTTATAAAGTAATCCTTGGCACTACCCCTACTTAAGTAATACTCAGCTTTTTCATGCATATTTCTAAGAGATGAATAAGATATCCACACACTATTTTGATACGAAGGAAGCTCAAGTTTTAAACCTCTTTTCTTCATTTCATCCAAATAAGAAGATGGTATGTATACAGAAACCGACCTTTTATCAAAGTTTTCTAGCTTTATACTAGAACCATCAACAAGGCTATATAAGGACTTATCCTTGTATAAAACTTCCTTAAATCTACTCGTTTCATAAAGGGTATAATACGGCTTTTCGAGTATCTTTTTCGACTTTAATTTAAAGTAATCAACATACTGCTTATACTTCTGTTCTCTATCATAGTCAGCCTGTGAAAACTGTGTTCTAATGTTCAAAATATTAGAATAAGCCGACTTTGGATATGCACTAGACCCATCAGGCAAAATGTCATATCCATTGGTTTTATCTATAACTCTCAGCTTCACCTTGTATGTTTTACCAGACTCAAGCCCTTTTATCTTATATACAAACTTTGTATAGCTTGATAAACTAGAATTCTTGCTTCCTATAAAAGTAACAAACGGCTTATAATAGTCTCCTTCTTCCTTTTTTATAAAAATTTCAAAATCATATTTGTCAGGAACATCTGCCACATTTACAACAGGTCCATCAAATTCAATTACCGCTTCATACTTTTTATTGCAAGTATGAGAATTATCCAATTCCAAATTTTTTGGCGCTCTTATATTCTCAGTTGTAATGCTTGCAGAAATAAATGCAGAGCGACCTTTTATCTCATCACCTTCAACAGCAATAGTCCTTACATAATAGTAATAAAGACTATTCGGAGTATTTTTATTATCTACTACCGTTATTTCATCTAATGCCTTTTTAAATAAATTTTCATCTATATCTGTTACTTCATCTTTTTCTATTCTCTCAAATTTTAGACTATGATTTATCATTCTCAGCCTTATACCCTCTGCAACGCCTTGCGAATAAGCTTGAACTAAGTTCTCCAAAGACTTTTCCTTAGAGGCATTTTCAAGAGCAGCACCCTTGACCGAAATAATTTCAAAACCAACTCCATCATTTTTAAAATCATATCCTTTAGGTACAAAGAAATTTAATTTTGCAGCCGTTCCTGAATCGTCATTAAAGCTTACAATAAAATTATCAGGAGATAAAGGTTCCTTGTCTTGGTTTGGGTCAACAAAGTCAGTAGATACAGTCATCTCTAGCAAAGAACCTAAAACAGAGGATACCTCTGTACCATCATCAAGTTCAAAAATAGTTCTTACCCTAGCATTTACAAGACTATTTTGTTCAAGATTTCTAAGTATAAATCTCATAAATTTAATATCTTGAACATCAAAATACAAGATATTTCCGCTTGATAATTTCTGCCTATCTTCCTTACTTACTTCTATATAAGGTGTTCCATTGGAAGTAGTTCCCTCCGAACTCCTATCTAATTCCTCCGCTTGCATATTCTCATTAAACAAAGACTTATCTTTAGCCAAATAAACTCTGTATTTTATCTTTTCTAGATTTTTACCCACTGGGTCAAGCATGGTTTTTTTATATAAATTCTCGTCAATGGAATGTATACTTATTTCTACCCTTCCACCTAATGATTCTTCTACTAAAGGTGTATACGACCAATTATCGACTATCGGCACCTTAGTCGCACTGTCTGATAATGATACACTATACGGCAAAGATATTTCACTTTCTTTTCTATTTCCATCTATAACTGTAACCGCCTTAAGTCTAAGGAAGTTTATCGAATTATTCGCTATGCTTGCCTTATCTTGGGTATAAACATAATTACCTGACTCGTATTTAAGTTCCTTAACAAAAGCATTATCGCTGAGAACTATACTGTCCATTCTAAATTGTTCTGACCTTCTATCATACCCTTTTATAAAGTCATAATAATTTGCAGCCTTCGCCTTATCCACTCCATCTGGTGTAACTTCTGACATTGCATATCTTCCATCAACCTTACTTAATTCAAATACCTTTATCATAGAATAAGGATTGCTAGAAGAAAGCTTCGCCTCATCATTAATATAAAGTTCATAGTAAAGATGTCCATCATCTCCAAGCTTTTCAAATACCTTGTCTAATTCTCTGAATTCACCTTTGTTTTTTGGCGCTGAAAAAGCAAGGTCTATCATCGCCTTAACTGGGTCTTGATCATTATTTGGTATAACAATTATATTATCAACATTTTTTATTCTAGGTGTTGAAACTGGATAATCATTGTCTTGTGATGCGTTATAAGTTATAAGTTGAGAATATACTTCCTCACCACCAAATTTCATCACAAGCTGATAGTTATCCTGAAAGGCTTCACTCTTAGGCTTAATAGGAATAAATAAGATATCGTTTAAGTCCTCACTCTTATGAAAACTTTTTAGCCATAGGTCCTCATTTATATCTAAAGGCAAAGAAATGCTCGTACTATTAAGCACAAGGTATTCAACTTCCTCATTTTTTAAAAAATATGGATACACCTTTAAAAAACCCTCATCTTCAGAAGTCCTTACTATATCATATTTAAGATAGGTAAAAGCAAAACTACTTTTAGGATAAAAATCAGACACTTTATATGAATCAAAAGAATTATCCAGAGGCAATTGAAGGGATACTTTTACATCGTATATTCTACTGCTTTTCATCTGATTCCACTGAACAAAATTATTTTTATCATTTAAATTACTCTTATCTTTTACCAAGCTAACTTTATATTTATTATTGCTGTATGTGTACTGCACAGCATCATTGTTTTCAGCTTCATTCTGAGCATTTAATATCGAAGCATCATTACCTTCATTTAATTTAAAACTAAACTGAGCATTTGAACCATCTGCAATATCATTTATCGTTATAATCGCCTCTATATCATCTAAGTTACTTGCATATTCATATGTCCATGTAGACATATTAAGACTTTTTGCCTGCATAAATGAAATATCAATTCCAGCCTTGCTTCCCGCCATATCCGAGTCCTGTTTTAAAAATGGATTTGTATTAACATTACTGCCATTCTTTACTTCATAATGACTCGCTGAAACTTTGAAATTTTCTAAGGCTTTAATAACATTTATAGTTTCACTATCCCCACTACCATTCACCACTGTAATAGGCATAATATATCCAGCATTGTAATTAGATGTTTGGAAATATACGGTTTCCTTACCTATGTCCCACTTCATTATGATTTCTGTTCCATCAATATTAAATGCCACTCCAGTAAATATATTCGATGATGACTTACTTATCAAATACTCTAAGTCACCATCCGAATTGACTTGCTTAGACATTTCTGACCAATCCGGAACATTTTTGCTATAATCCATTTCCAAATAATCATTTTGAACAAGACTAGCTGTAACATTTGTGCCACTATGCGAGATTACACTGTACTTAAATAATAAACCATCATCAGTAATGTCAAATGTGGCTTTATTTTTGTATCCAGAATCAAGAAAGTATGTAAGCTCATGTTCCTGCTTATTTGCCAAAGGTATTTCAATCAAAATACTATTTTCTTTATATGTATTTTTGTTAATTTCGAGTAAATTTGTAAGGTAGGCAGACTTCCTAAATCTAAGCTTCTCACCTGAAGCATAAGTCTCCGCCATAAAAAGAACTATAATTATAACTGCTATCGAAATTATTTTTACTATATTTTTAGCCTTCATCATTCCTCCGAATTTGCCTTAATTTATTACAAAATAATATTGTTCAGTAATAATATCGGCAAAAGCGCCTGAAAAATAATGACTCTTGGCTTTAGTAAAAAAACTGTAATGGAGATGTTTTTCAATCTAAAAATAAAAATTTAATATAAAAGAACTTATATGATATAATTTATTTATAAACTAATTATACGCATTAATAAATATTGGAGAAGATTTTGATAAAAATATATATTGCAGATGATGATGCCGATACTTTAAGACTATTAGAAATATTTTTAAAAAGCGAAGGCTACAATGTTACAGCCTTTAATAATGGAGATTCTTTATTTGAACATTTTCTAAAAGAAAAATCCAACCTTGTTATACTTGATATTATGATGCCAGGAAGCGATGGTTTTACTATTTGTGAAAATATACGTAAAATATCTAATGTTCCAATCATACTACTTACAGCCAAGGATACAGATGCTGATTATATTGCAGGAATGAGTCTTGGTTCAGATGATTACCTAATCAAACCTTTTAATCCGTCTAGGCTTAGTATGAAAGTTAAGGCATTACTTAGGCGTTCTGATATGAGCACGAAAAAGGAAAAAGATACGATAGTCTGTGCTGATCTAGTTTACAAAAAGAAAGAACACAGTATGTATGTAGGAAATACAGAGCTACCCTTATCTAAAACCGAATTTTCTTGTCTTGAATATATGCTTAATCATTACGAAGAAGCTATATCAAGAGAGGCTTTACTAAAAGAAGTGTGGGGATATGATAATTTTGTAGAAACTAGAGTTACTGACGAAACAATACGACGAATTAGAAAAAAACTAGACCAAGCTAATAGCAAACTAATAATAAGAAACAAATGGGGATATGGTTATATTCTAGAGGAAGAAAATGAATGATATAAATAGTATCAAAAAAAAGATAATTATTACTATGCTTGTTACAACCGCTTTGTTGTTTGTAGGCACAACATATGTAATTGATTTCTATCAAAATGAATATATTTTTAGGAAAGCTAAGTCTTCACTTTATTTACAAAAATTATATTTTACAAACTATGAAAAATATATTAGTCTTGAAAAAGAAGATTCCAATTTTTTTAATTCTGACTATATTATTTTAAATGATGATAATGTAAACACAAATAACAAACGTCCTAGTATCCTAGAAAAAGAAAATATTCTTAAAAAAATATACTTTGAAGATAATCTTAAATTTGATAAATTCCAAGTTCTACAGACAGAGGCAGGCGATTTTGCTATATTACCTATAAGTATTGACTATACCGACTTAGATGCGAAAATCGCTGAATCATTTAGCTTTAAAAATAAAATAAATATTCTACTGTATGTTGATATAGATCTTTCTAGCACAATAATATATAGTATATATGCGATATTTACTTTAATATTAATTATAGCTCTTATTTCGGAGGCTTTAGTCGGTTTTTTCATTGGAAAAAAAATTGAAGAAGAACAAAAAAAGATAAAACACTTTTTTCAAAATGCTTCTCACGAACTAAAAACTCCACTTATGTCAATTCAAGGCTATGCACAGGGTATAGAGTCTGGTGTTATTGAGGACTATTCTTCGGCAAGCAAAACCATAATTAAACAAAGTAAAAAAATGAAATTACTCATTGATGAAATCTTAAATATTTCTAAACTAGACAGCAAGGAATATATTTTAAAAAAAGACGTTTTGGATATCAGATATATAATAGATGATAGCTTACAAAATTTTAGAAGAATAGCAAAAAAAAGAAATATTAATCTAACGCTTTCAATAGACGAGGAAAATACCTTTATAATAGGTGATGCCTTACAAATATACAAGGCTATAAACACCGTTATCGATAATGCTTTTAAATTTACTAAGTCAGAAATTATTATTAAGACTTATCCAAAAGATAATTTTATTTGTACTGAAATCTTTAACGATGGAGATAAAATAAAAAAAGAAAATCTTAATCATATATTTGAGAGATTTTATTCTGATGGCGACTTTAGTAGCGGAATTGGACTCGCTATGGCAAAAGAAATAGCCCTCCTAAGCAAGGGTAATATTACGGTAAATAATAAAATAGATGGTGTTTGTTTTAAAATTCTTTTTCCTGCTAAAAACCCTAAAACGAAAGAAAAATCATCGTAAAATATTTTTCTTTAAAAAAAGCTATTTCAAATTTTCATAAAATTTGAAATAGCCTCTTTATTACTATCTATTATCTACTTAATTTTTTAACTGTACTAATTACTACGAACCATAAATATCCTATGAAAGCATATAGTATAATACCAACAATACTTATTTCAGGTCTTATTGAACCATATAGTGAAAACGATGTAAGAACTAAGAAAATATATGGTAGTACAAGTCCAGGAATTTCTCTATTTTCTAATTTCTTTTTAAGACTTCCTGTATACCATAGTGTTATAAATTGTCCAATCATTCCTACTAATAAAACTATTAGTCCTGTTCCAAATGCCATTATTCCTGCTGCTGCTCCTGCACCTGCTCCAACTTCTCCAACTTCTGATACTATAGTTCCTCCTAGTACTCCGCCTGCCATTAGTATTGGTACTGCTATTATCAATGTTATTATAATAGATACTACAGCTAATAGTCTAAGCAAACTTGCTGACGCTAATGCCTTTGAAATAAGTCCTTCCTTATCTCCCTCATTTACTCCCTTAAAAATTAAACTAAAATTATTCATCCTTTACTTCCTTTCATACGATAAAATCGTTTTTCCTTTATTGTTTAGGAAGGGGAACAAATCCCCTTCGCCTTACTCATATACACATTATAAACTAATATCATTTATTAATAAACCGTATATTAGCAACAAAAATGCCACAAAACTGCCACAAATCTATTTATTTTACATTAAATACCTCTACGTTAAAGTAATTATTAAATCCTTTCATTGCAAGGTCTAAAATCATATTGTCAAAGTAATTGCTTATTTCTTCTTCACTACGTCCTGCTAATTCTTCACCAATAAATTTGTCTATTTCTTCTTCACTTGTTCCACCAAAATGTTTCTCAAAGAAATTATCTACATCTTCTTCACTAATATCTCCAAATACTTCTTCTAAGAAGTTATCTATATCTTCTTCTGTTATATCTGCTAGTTTTTCTTCTAATATATTTTCTATTTTATCTCCGTATTTTGCATCAAGATAAGCCTCTAAGTCCTCATCACTCTTTTCTACTCCTGTTTCGTCATAATCACTTATAACGTCTTGTGTCATTTCTGCAAATACTCCTAAAATTGAATCATCCTCTGTATTTTCATCAATTATTTTTACGACTTCTCTAACTTGTTCTTCTGTTATATCTACAAGTCTATGTTCCATATTAAATGAATTGTTCTCCTCTTTAAGTACTTGTGCATGACTTACTACTGCTCCTCCTATTAATATACTAAAACTAAGTGTTGCTACTAATAATAAATTTTTCATAATTTTCTCCTTTTTCAAATAATTGTTTTTTTCGAACTGCTTAGGTTCTAAATACATAATAACAAGTTTCAAAGAATAAAGTTATCGCAAAGTAGCAACAAAAGTGTAATAAACTAGCAACAAAAAAACACCGCTAAAAATATTAACGAGTGTCTTTTATTATTAACTATTTTTAATTTTTTCAACTATCTTCTTCGCACAAAGATTTGTAAATTCTTCAAATTTATTATCATCAAAAAGTTCTAGGAAAGAATTATTCATACTTTTAAAATCTGGACACAAATCACCCTTATCGCTTGGTATAAAGTCATAGCTATGCCACCAACTTTCAAATCCTACATCAAAACCTAGTACATTAGAGATAGCATTTTTTTCTTCATCTGTAAATGGACGATTCGGAAACTTTCCATTTATTGTACAGCAATAGCCAAGAACTACAAAAAAATCTATTTCAAAACGAAGTAATATATCAATATTAGGAAGTACATCCCTTTTATATATATAACTTATCCCTGGGCAAGACGATTTATTATACCTATAATAATATTCACATTTTTTGTAATTATTATACTTGTAGTCGTGCTCATTATCTAGCTTAATAAATCTAACATCACCCTCTCCTAAGTTCGCAACCTTAGCCTCTACTGCCTTAAAAACTTTTTTAAGCATTTCAATTCCAGCCTCATCAACTGATTTTTTTATCTCGACAGCACTTCTCATACTCTCAGGACTTTTCTTTATTTCCTCTATAATTTCCACCTTATTTCTATCCTCCATATTATTAGTAAACTTACGAATAACAGACATAAATTGAATTATATTTTCTCTAATTGATGGTATTTTGATTGTATTTACTTCACTTACACAGATTTTTAACCAATTTAATATATCATTTGAAAAAGAAATACACGCAATCTTTTCATCAATTTCCTCATCAGTTAAATTTCCTGTACTATAATATGAAGGCTTATCTCCGAACCTACTAAGGTAGTAAAGTTTGGAGTTTTTTGCTAATTTCAAATAGTCAAAACATTGATTTTTTACATCAGAAGAATATATTTTAACTTCAATTGGAATAAAATGATTAGAACTTATAAGCACCAAATCTATTCGCCTTTTATTATTTATTTGATATTCTCTATACACTCTTATAGTTTTTAATTCTTCGTCTGTGATTTCTATTTTTAGAACTTCAGAAATAAAAGTTCTTAAATATACATCTCCTTGATAATGAAGCCCTAAAGGATTTATAAGTTCATACAAAAATCTACATATTTTAAGCTCATCCGTACCAATTCCAATAATATCAAACAAATTAAAATATTCACCTGTTTTTTTTGCGATTATATCGTTTTTCTCCCTTATTGAAGTAACTCTTTGCAATAACATATTTATGTCCATATATCTTACCCGCTAAAGTATATCCACACTTTCTTCTGCTTCATGTTTTTTCGCTCTAAACATAAGACTTCTAAGCACTTCCTTTGCATCTACACCATCGTAGAGAACTTGATATAAGGCATTTACTATAGGCATATCTACATTATGTTTCTTTGCTAATTCATATGCCCCTCTTATTGTATAAAGTCCTTCTACTACCATTGATATTTCCTGCTCGGCTTCTTCTAGACTTTTGCCTTCACCAATTAAAATACCGCAACGCCTATTCCTGCTGTGCATTGATGTACAAGTTACTATTAAATCGCCTATTCCAGATAGTCCTGCAAAGGTTTCATCCTTTGCTCCTAGCTTTCTTCCTAGCCTAGCTATCTCTTTTATACCCCTCGTCATAAGGGCAGCCTTTGCGTTATCTCCAAATCCCATTCCATCTGATATACCTGCAGCTAAGGCAATTATATTTTTTAAGGCTCCACCAAGTTCCACTCCTACTACATCATCATTTGTATAAATCCTTAGATAAGAACTAGAAAAAACATCTTGAATTATCCTTGCTACTTCCAAATTTTTAGAAGCTGCAACTAGGGTTGTAGGCATTCCTTTAACCACTTCTTCTGCATGGGAAGGGCCAGATAATACGACTACCTCATTATCAATATACTCATTTATTAACTCTGATAACCTTAAAAGACTTGTGTTTTCTATACCCTTAGCCACATTTACAACTATTGCTTGCTCTGGTATTAACTGATAAGACTTATCTAAAACATTCCGAAGAGCCTGACTTGAAACCGCAAAAAGGACTATTTCCACACCGCCAAGAACATAGGCTAAATCATCACTAGCCTCTATGTTTTTCGGCAAGGAAATACCCCCCAAATATTTTTGATTTATATGTTTAGAATTTATTTCTAAAACTTGTTTTTTATCTCTGCCGTATAGTTTTACACTATTTCCCTTTTTGGCAACTACAGTAGCTAAGGCTGTTCCCCAACTACCAGCACCTATTACAGAAATATTCATATGCTATTCTCCTTTGATTTGAAAAAAATACCCTATAATTCCTCCAAGTACATTTAACAAAATATCATCAACATCGAAAACTCCCAGTCTAAAATAATACTGTGTCAGTTCTATAGACAAAGAAAAGATAAATGCTATAATAAATACTTTTATAATACCAAGTCGCTTCTCTATAGCTAAGGAAATCAATGGAATTAAAGGGAAAAACATTATAACATTACCTAAGATATTTTTTAATGAAGCTATTATTCCTACAACTTTCACCGCATTAACATATCTTAATATAGTCTTAAATGGAACTAAATTAATGCTCTTATATTTTACAGCCTCTCCCATTAACCTTCCATAACTACTTCCTAAAAACACTAAATATACTATCCCTAATAGGTAAAGCAAAAGCAAAGCAATACCTATCTTTTTTCTATTCCTCATTTCTGTATTTTTTTTCCTTTAATATTCTTGTACTCTTTGGTTTCATATCGAGCATTATATTTCCTTTAACAACAGTATAATAATTTTTGCTCGTACTAAAATCATCGCCGTATGTCTCTATTAACTGTTCACATACCTTGTAATAATTAATTCCAATCTCCCAGACAGGTATTTTAACCTTCCTGTGTTCATCTGAATTATTAACAATTACAAGCAACTTACTATCATTGTCAAATCTTCCATAACTAATAAGATTGTGTTCACCATATAAGAACTTAATCGAACCATCTTTCAAAACTTTATTTTTACGCCTTATGTCAATAAGGGTCTTATGTAAGTCTATTAACCTTTGATTCTCCTTCCCCCAAGGATAAGTTCTTCTATTATCTGGGTCTGTAAATCCACAAAGCCCAGCTTCATCTCCATAATATATAGTTGGTGCTCCTACCCAAGTCATCTGCATAACTACCGCTTCCATCATAACCGATAATTTTACATCTTCCTCTGCAGCCTTAGAGCCAAGAGTCCCAACCCTACCAACTTTTCCATTTGTTCTAGTCAAAAATCTACTGTGGTCGTGGTTACTAAGCTCATTCATAGAAACGAATAATGACTGCGAGTGGAAACGTGACATATAATGTGTCATTGCATTAAAAAACGCATGATGATTACCTAACATATCACCTTTAAATGAATCAGAATGCTTGTCCATTCCAGTCAAAAACCATGTAATCGGCTCCATAAATGCATCGTAATTCATTACACTATCCCACTGGTCTCCTCTATGCAACCAATCGCTAGGGTCTCCATAGTGTTCAGCCAAAATCAAAGCATTACTATTAGCACCCTTTACAGCCTTTCTGAAATCCCTCCAGAATTTATGGTTAAACTCCTTTGTATAACCTAAATCAGCAGCAACATCAAGTCTCCAACCATCTGCATTATACGGTGGACTAACCCATTTTTTACCCACTTCTAGTATATACGAATAAAGTTCCTTTGAACCCTCAAAGTTTAACTTAGGTAGGGTATCATGCCCCCACCAACCATCATATGCATTCTCATCTGCTTCTCCCTGATAAAAATTGAAGAAACTCCTATATGGACTTTGTTTACTATTATATGCACCTATTCCATAACCTCTGTCTTCAGAATAAATACCTTCCTTATCAAGCCACTTATTAAAAGAACCACAGTGATTGAAAACGCCATCTAATATAACTTTAATATTCCTCTTATGCGCTTCCTCTACAAACTTTATAAATAACTTATTGCTCTCTTCTAAGTTTTCCTTGTCTGTAACCCTAGTCATATATCTAGTAGCGTATTTATTTATTTCCTTATCACCCTCTAAAAGCTCACCATGGTCATTTACTATAACGCCAAAATGTGGGTCGACATAGTCATAATCTTGAATATCATACTTATGATTTGATGGTGAAACAAAGATAGGATTCAAATAAATACCGTCAATTCCTAAATCCTCTAAATAATCTAATTTATCTATTACACCTTTTAAATCTCCACCATAAAACTCCCTAATCCCATCAGAATTAGGGTACTTATACCAATCTTTTACCTGTTCACTATTAGCCCCAATATATTTATATTCATTAGTCAAAACATCATTAGTTTCATCACCGTTATAAAATCTATCTACAAATATCTGATATAACACCGCTCCCTTTGCCCAATCAGGAGTTTTATAATTTGGTATTATAAAGAAACTATAATATGGGTCATTTTCTCTAATAACTCCCCTTTTATTATAATAAACCTTTAAAGAACCTATATGCAGTTCAAAATAATAAGCTAGAATTTCTTTTCTAGGAGAAAGTTTGATTTCATAAAAATCAAAAAGCTCATTGCTCATAAACTTAGTCATAAGTTCTTTTTTATCATCATATCTTAAGTACACAAAATTTACATTGTCTTTTCTAGTTCTAATCCTAATTGTTATATGGTCATTTTCGCTGGGCTCCGATGGTTGCCTATAAAATGAGGTGCCATCGCTAAATACAGCCCTATCGTCTAAAACAGGCTGCCTAGTTCCTAAATATAAAAATAATTTTTGTGCTTTAGTCAAATTATCAAGTGATAGATTTAATTCCATATATTCCCTTTTCTATTCTTATTCAGCTTTTGAATCATCATCTTTCAAAAGCATTTTTATCCTGTCTCTTATCATTGATGTTGCAACCCTATTATATCCACCTTGTGGTACTATAATATCAGCATATTTCTTGGTTGGTTCTACAAATTCTTCATGCATTAATTTTACTGTATCGAGATATTGATTAACAACAGAATCTAAAGTCCTGCCTCTTTCTTTAACATCCCTTAATATTCTCCTTATTATCCTAACATCGGCATCAGTATCAACAAAAATCTTCATATCGCAAAGGTCTCTAAGCTCTTTATTCTCAAATATTAATATACCTTCTACAATAATAACTTTTTTAGGTTCCACCAAAACGCTCTCACTTTTTCTTGTATGGAGAACATAATCATATAATGGATGGTTAATAGCCTCATTATTTTTTAATTTTTTTACATGTTCAACTAACATATCTGTTTCAAAGGCATTTGGATGGTCGTAGTTCATCCTTTTTCTCTCTTCTAGGGTCAAATCCTTATTCGCCTTGTAATAATAATCATGCATTAATGTTACTACCTGATCGCCAATAACTTCCTTTAAAGTATTTACAAGTGTACTCTTTCCTGAACCTGTTCCGCCTGCTATACCTATTATCATGGGTTTTTTCATTACTTGCTCCTATTATTTTTTATAAAATACTTACAACTACCATTTACAACACAAGTATCACACACTGGTTTCCTGCTTTTGCAAACATATCTACCGTGAAATATAAGCGTATGATGAGCTCTTATCCAATCTTCTCTCGCTACCTTCCTCATAAGTGTTCGTTCTGTGCACTCCACATCCTTACACCTTACAAAGCCAATCCTATTTGCAACCCTAAAAACATGGGTATCTACAGCAAAGGCTGGAACGCCAAAGGCATTGCTGACAACTACATTGGCTGTTTTTTTACCAACACCTTCTAAGGTAATCAATTCCTCTATTTTTCTTGGAACTTCCCCAGCAAAATCATGCAATATACGTCGGCTTAACAAAACTATATTTTTAGCTTTATTCTTATATAAACCTATTGATTTTATAAGTTTTTCTACATCCCTTATATCTGCACCAGCTAAATCCTCTACCGTAGGATAAGCCTCAAACAAGGCTGGTGTAACTTTATTCACAGATATATCCGTTGTTTGTGCAGATAATACTGTTGCTATCAAAAGCTGAAATGGATTTATGTGATTTAACTCACACTTAGCATTTGGATGAAATCTAAAAAGCTCATCCATAACCTTGCTTACTTCTTTTTTATCCAATAATTTCTCCTAATATTTTTTCTAACAAAACAATAAACCCTTTAAAGGTTTTATTGTCATAAATTGTACTCAATATAGTTTAAATATTTGTAAAAACCATAAATCACTACAATAAGAATATATTATTTTCACGACAAACTTTTTTCATTTCATCTGGCCATATTGATGCTTGAACCTCTCCAATATGAGCCTTTTTAAGCATAAACATACAAAGCCTTGATTGCCCTATTCCACCACCAATGGTAAATGGCAATTCTCCATCTAATAACATCTTATGGAATAAAAGTTCTGCCCTATCAAGAGCATTTTCTTTTTCAAGTTGATACATTAAAGTCTTTTTATCCACTCTTATTCCCATTGATGATATTTCAAAAGCTCTATCTAAAACTGGATAATAAAGAATTATATCACCATTTAAAGTCCAATCATCATAGTCTGGCGCCCTACCGTCATGTTTTTCTCCATCTATGTAATCGCCTATTTCCATAATAAATACAGCACCGTATTCTTTAGCGATTGCGTTTTCTCTCTCTTTTGGATTTAAGCTTGGATACCTATCTTTTAATTCCTTAGTTGTTATAAAATAAATATCATCCGGCAAAATAGGTTTTATTTTTTCATATAAACTGGCAACGTAAAACTCTGTTCTCTTTAAGGCTGCATATATTTTCTTAACGGTAGCTTTTAGAGTTTCCTTATTTCTGTCCTCTTCATTTATTATCTTTTCCCAATCCCACTGGTCTACATATATAGAGTGGATATTTCCAGTTTCTTCATCACGTCTAATCGCATTCATATCAGTATAAATACCGCTACCAACTCCGTATCCATACCTTTTAAGCGCTAATCTTTTCCACTTAGCAAGCGAATGCACAACCTCAACTCTATTATTATCTATACAAAGCACCTCAAAACTAACTGGACGTTCAATTCCGTTTAAGTCATCATTAAGCCCTGTTTCTGGTCTTACAAATAAAGGAGCACTTACCCTATCTAATCCCAATTCCTTTGCTAATTCCTTCTGGAAAAAGTCCTTTATTTTTTTTATTACCGCTTCAGTTTCCCTAATTGTAATAAGCGGTTTATAATCCTTAGGTATTATTAACTTCTCCATCTTTTTCTCCTTGTTATCGTTTTAATAATGATATAATAGTTAAGCTAATTTGTCAAAATACATACGACTTTTATGAGGAAATATTTTCTATAATCTATTTATACATAACTTCTCTTACTTATAAGTATTTTCCAAAAGAAAAGCCACACATTTCTGCGTAGCCTTTCTTTTAATTCTATACATCTTATTCTTTATATAAATACTACTTGCAATGTATCCTTACCTTTTTATCATGTGTTAAATATCGACACCATATCATTTAATTCATAAGCTAACTTTGACAAATCTTCTGTAACTTCTGAAATATTGTCAACTGACTTACTTTGGGTTAAAACAAGCGCTGAAACTTCTTCCGTAATAGACGCATTTTCTTGAGCTATAGCCGAAAGGTTTTCCACCAACTCTCTTATCTGCATATTTTTGCTTTCTAGTTCTTGTGAAGATGAACCTGCTTTATCTACTACCTTTTTACTATTTTCAACTGCACTTTCTATCTCTACAAATTTCTCCTTTGTAAATCCTGATTTTTCAACTTGCATTTCCAACATACTACTAACCTGAGACATACTGCTCACTGCCCTTTGAGTTTTCTCTTTTAACTCATCAATTACTTCCTTGATTTCTTCTGAAAATCCAGCCGACTGTTCTGCTAGTTTTCTTATCTCATCAGAAACTACGGCAAACCCTCTACCAGCTTCTCCTGCTCTAGCTGCCTCTATTGCAGCATTTAATGCAAGCAAATTGGTTTGGTCTGATATAGATTGAATCATATCGCTTGCATTAGAAATCTTTTCTGCACTGTTGTTTGTTTCTAATATTACATCATTTACATATTCTGATTCTTTCTGCGTTTTATTTATTATAGTTGCTAATTCAACTAGAGCCATATCCCCTTCTTGTTTTTTAATATCTATAACCCTTGAAGATTCAGATAAATCGTCCAAGACAAGCATCATTACTTCAAGCAAGTTATTGACTTCCTCAATATTGGAAGCTGCATCTTGTGTATCTTTAGCTTGATTTTTAGCTCCTAAGGCAATATTACCTACTCCTCTATTTACTTCTTTAGAACTCAAGTTTGTATCTTCAGCAAGGTCTCTTATATCTTTTGAAGTCAAAGCTGTTTTCTCTGCACTAGCCATAATCTTATTTATGAGTTCCCTTAAATTATCACTCATTTTATTTATAGACCTAGACATTATACCGATTTCATCTTTTCTTTTAGAATATTTAAGTAAACTCTCCCTGTCCTTTGTATTGTTTAAATTATAATCTGATATCTCCTCTAAAGCACTTGTTATAACATTTATAGGCTTTATTACTGCATACCTAATAAGTATCCTTATAATTATTACAAGTATAACAAGCATAATGCAGTACAATGCAACATTCATTATAAGTGCATCTTTTGCTGACTTACTTATTTCTGTAGAAGGTGTAGCAATCTGTATTATCCATCTACTATCTGCCCCTTTTATATTTATACCCGACATAGTATAAGCAGTCTTTTTATTAGTACTTGAAGAAACAGTATCCACTCTACTAACAACACCTTCCAAAGCTGATTTATAAGCATCTTCAAATTCAGGATGTTTTTCTAATTCATTACTTAAAATATTTTCTATTTTTAAACTATCTCCAACAATAACTCCTGACTCAGTAACAATTTTAAAATAAGACTGGTCATAAGTTCCTTTAAGTGATTCCAAGTAATTTTGAAATGGATCTAATTTTATAGCTGCACTTATTACACCTAAATTTTTCCCATCTTTGATTATTGGCATATTGTATCTTAACAATAGCATCTCTTCATCTTTGTATTTTTTATAAAACGGTCTAGAAACATTCGGCTTATCAATAGTAATCGCTTCTTTGTACCATGAATTTTCGTCATCTATATCTTCAGATAATATCTTTTTTACCTTACCTTCCTCTACTATTGCCGTATGCACAAACCTACCCATTTTAAATACTGTAATTGGATTTACATCATTATCTTTTCCATCAAAAGCATTCTCATCAAAGTATACACCAAGTTCCCATAAATCATCATTACCAATAATAACACTTTCTAATGTCGAAATTACATTCTTTCTCTCCCTTATGCTAGGTCTGTATTTCAACTGATTATTAATTGATGAATTTACTATATTAATTGAACTATAAATACTCTTGAATTTATTTTCTATTTCCAAAGCAAACAAGTCCGCTTCTTTAGTTAATGATTTTTCTGCTTCAACTATACTCGCAGTGTAGTTAATATAAGTAGTATAAACTGTTATTAGAGCTATCAACAAAACCATAGTAAATATAATAAAAAAACTAAGTTTTGCTCCCAAGCTCTTATGAGTCTTTCCCTTATTTTTATTATTTTTATTCAATTTACTTTTAATAACTTTCATCTGTGCTCCTTATAAATTAAAATAATGATTTGTTATATTTATATCGTAAGCAAGTCAAATAATTATTAGACTATTTTATTTTTTTTATAAAATAATATGTTAATAATTTATTGCATAACATTAAAGCTGGCTATTTTTTAAGTTTAGGAGAATCAAAACCCTATAGATTAAGACAAAAACAACCCCACAAAGTTTTTCTAACCTTACGGGGTCTTGATTTAATTCATATCTATTAATTTTTGAATAAAGTTTTTTATTATTATAGCAAAATCGCCACGTCTAATACTACTAGCATCATTTTTAGAATTTAACAAAGATTCATCTTTAATAAATTCATCCGTAACTTTTTTAGCATACCTATCGCTTTTACCTGCATATACTAAATAAGAGTTAAATGATTTCTCTAAATCTTTTCGGCTAATTTCTTTTTCAAATATACCTTCTTCAAAAAACCTTTTACCTATAATACCTTCTTCAAGATTCCAAATCATAGCTTTCTCATACCATACCCCTTGGGGCACTTGCCAATCATTTCTTATATTATGTATCTCCGGCTTCCCAGCCATTCTATACAAAATTGTACTTAACATAGCATAATTAACATTTATCTCTGGTCTAAATTCATTTTCGCTTACACCTTTAAATATCCCTCTTACAAAACTAAACTCCACGGCATCATTTAATTTAACAGTATTTGTTAAATCATCAAAACCCATATTCTCTTTGTCAATTACCGGTTTAATTTCACTTATAATCGGAGGAGTCTCTTTAATTATTTGAGGTACTACATCATCACCCACAAAAACCTGCTCTACATCAATATCCACACTTATTTCCTTAGACTTATAATTTACTAAATCATTTGGTGTAAATACCATAGTAAAATTATTTCTTCCTGCTTTTCCAACACTCGTTTTTAAATCATCTTCAAATTTCCAAGTCCCATCACCTGTACATCCTGATATATCTACATCTTCCAAAGTCTCATTCGATTTTGCTGTAAAATATTCAGGAACAGTAAATGTAGGCTCAGCCTTTAATACGCTAACTTTCACAGATACTTCACCAGTTTGATATATCTCAGGTTTATCAGGTTCAAACCTACATCTAACCGTATATATACCACTATTTATCAACTCTAAATTATCTAAGTTTACGCTCAATGTTCCATTAACATCTAATTCTTTCTGAATCCCAGTTTTAATGGCTTCTTCTGTAATAGCAATACCGTCATAAGTTTTTTGAATTTCACTAGCACTCAATCCAACATCTATAGGTCCTTTAAATCTTCTTAATTCGTACTTGCTATCTTCTTCAAAGTCAATCCTAACATCCCTTTCTACTATTTTCTCTTCTTCTACCGGATCACCTTTTTTTAATAAATATTTATCTGCCGGCACCCATGAAAATGCCTTTAATTTATCAAATTTTATATAATCAGGGTCTGAATTCTTAAAAATATCAGTAGTTCGTGCCAAATTAACTGCATTTTTTCTATTTAATACAATATTTTTAATACCAGTATTAAGCTCAAACATTTGTCTTATAGTGACTACCTTGCTTAAATCCAGTGTAGAAATATCTTGATTAAAACTTACTGCTCTTCTAAACATATACGAACAACTTTTTAATGACCTAGTTTCCCAATTACTAATACTCTTATTAAAATTTTTAGCCGAAAGGAACATATAGTCCATAGTGTCAACATTCCTCACATCAAAATGATTAACCTCACTATTAAAAGGGGTACCTTCAAACATAGCACTCATGTCAATACATGATTTTGTATTCCATCCGTCTAAATGTCCATCAAAGTTTGACCATCTAAACATCGCCAACATAGTCTTTACTTTTGACACATCCCAATATCCAAGCTCTTCATTTGTATTTAAATCATATTTGAATTTTCTTGTAGAATCAAACATCCTATACATGTTCCGTACATTTGAAGTATTCCATCTAGTAACAGAATCATCACTAAAATTATAAGCTCTTTCGAACATATTAGACATATCTGTCAAATTCTCAGTATCAAGACTATCATTAAACTTAATACTGCCCTTAAAATCTTGAAACCAACCAAAACCTGTTCCCTTAAACCCTGCCTCAGAAAGCTTTACTTGGGCACTACTTTCAAAGGTCATATTTATATCATTTGATATATTCCAACCTTTCGGTACCACTGCTTTATATATACTATTATAATATTTAGTAAATGATTTTCTCTCTCCTCCCTCTATAGTCCTCGCTAGTTCTTTCCAATTATCTTCTTTTATAAGACCCTTACCTGATATCACAATACTTTTTTCAACAGCATTATAAGTAGCAATTACTTTTTCACCATCTACTTCATCACTTAAATCAATAGTGATTATACTATCATCTGCATAGATGTTTGTTAAAAAAATTGAATTTATAATTATTATTACTAATATAACAAACTTATAGATCTTTATACTATTTTTCATATTCTAAACACCTCTTTTCGTAACTTAAATTGAGAAAAATCAAAGCACAATAGACTTTCCTCAACTTAAGAAATTATAAAAACTAAAATATACTCAACATATTAATAAGTACTACCCTCAAAGCAATATATACCCTTAATTATTATCGGCATTGTTAAACATAAATTAACAATAATTCTAATATCAATTACTTCTTATATGTGTTATAATTTGCTTATGTAAAAATTATTTTACTCAAAATTAATATTATAGGAGATTTTTATGGATGCTTTAAAAAATAAAATTTTAAATGAAGGATATGCCTTATCTAGTGAAGTAGTTAAAGTAGATTCTTTTTTAAACCACCAAATAGACCCAATTTTTATGATGGAAATTGGTAAAGAATTTCACAGACTATTTATAGATGACAAAATTGATAAAATACTTACTATAGAAGCATCTGGAATAGCAATAGGTTCATTTGTTGCCTACCAATTCAAGAAACCTTTAGTATTTGCAAAAAAAACAAAATCAAGAAATCTTGATAAAGAAACGTACTGTTCTAAGGTTTTTTCCTTTACTAAACAAATAACGAGCGATATACAAGTATCCAAGAAGTACATTAATAAAGGTGAAAACGTCCTCATTGTAGATGACTTTTTAGCTAATGGTAAAGCCCTAAATGGACTAATAGACATAGTAGAACAAGCTGGCGCTAATGTCGCAGGGATTGGAATCGTTATAGAAAAAGGCTTCCAACCTGGTGGAGAAGAAATAAGAAATAAAGGCTATAAACTTGAATCTCTAGCAATTATAAAAGAAATGGATAAAGACCACATAGTTTTTGAAGATTAAGGTGAGGAGAATCGAACCCCTATCGGCTCTCTTCACCTTAAAAAAATCTCTAGGCAAATGCTTAGAGATTTTTTTAGTTTAACTATTTATTAGTTCATGTGCATATTAATTTTTTGTTCAAATACTGATTTTGATGCCGCACCAACAATTTTGTCGACTACTTCACCATTTTTGAAAATTAATAATGTTGGTATACTCATAACTTTATATTTTTGAGCAGTAGTACCATTTTGGTCTACATTTAATTTACCAATATTGAATTTTCCTTCATACTCATCTGCTAATTGACTTATCACTGGAGCTATCATTTTACATGGTCCACACCAATCTGCATAAAAATCAACTAATACTGGTAAATCAGAGTTTAATACCTCTGCTTCAAAGTTCGCATCTGTAAATACTTTTGCCATTTTTTCCTCCTAATTATATATATGTTTTAATTATTTTGAATTTAATATCATTATATTGTAATATTACAATATAGTCAACTAATATTCTTATTTTTTATGTTTTTTTAATATTTCTATTTACTTGATTAAGTATATACCCTATTTATAAATATTATGTATAAATAAAGTAAAATACAAAAATTTTTATACTATAAACGAAAACCGCTCACCCAAAACAGATGAACGGTTCTTATTTTTATAATTAATTTTAGTCATTTACATATGGAACTAATGCAACGTGTCTTGCTCTTTTTACTGCTGTTGTTACTTCACGTTGGTGCTTAGCACATGTACCTGTAATACGTCTAGGTAATATCTTACCTCTCTCTGATATAAATTTTTTGATTTTATTTACATCTTTGTAATCTAATGTATCTTGCTTTTCTTCACAGAAAGCACATACTCTTCTTTTCTTT